>CXWL01001462.1_pt1 | contig 79904 bp, 75 predicted proteins | sample 590931 | NCBI WGS metagenome assembly CXWL01 (sample SAMEA3498368, study PRJEB10139) | groundwater metagenome | biome: water well; material: biofilm material | place: Germany | collected 2015-04-27
GCCATTCGGGTATTGCGCGCTGTCGGCGTAGTCGTCCACCGTGTGGGCGCCGCGGCTTTCGTGGCGCGCTGCCGCGGACACGATGGTGGCCTGCGCGGCCTCGATCAGGTTGTCGACTTCCAGCGCCTCGATGCGCGCGGTATTGAAGACCTTGCTCTTGTCCTGCAGGCCGATCGCCCCGACGCGCTGGCGCAGGGCCGCAATCTTGATCACACCTTCATCCAGCGTGGTCTGGGTGCGGAAAACGCCCGCATGCTGCTGCATCGCGCTGCGCAGGTCGTTGGCCACATCCTGTGCGTATTCGCCGCCGCTGGCGCTGTCCAGCCGCGCCAGCCGGGCCAGCGGCTTGTCGGCCGCGTCGGCCGGCAGCGGCTTGTGCGCCTTGTTCTTCTGGTTGAACTCGGCGATATGGTTGCCGGCGGCCCGGCCAAAAACCAGCAGATCGAGCAGCGAATTGGTGCCCAGCCGGTTGGCCCCGTGCACGCTGACGCAGGAGCATTCGCCGACGGCGTAGAGGCCGTTCACGACCGCGTTCGGGATGCCATCCTTCGGCACCACCACCTGGCCGTGGATATTGGTCGGAATGCCGCCCATCTGGTAGTGGATCGTCGGCACCACCGGAATCGGCTCTTTGGTGATATCGACGTTGGCAAAGTTGTGGCCGATCTCGAAAACGCTGGGCAGGCGCTTCATGATGGTTTCGGCGCCCAGGTGCGTCATGTCGAGCTGGATGTAGTCCTTCTTCGGCCCGCAACCGCGGCCTTCCTTGATTTCCTGGTCCATGCAGCGGCTGACGAAGTCGCGCGGCGCCAGATCCTTGAGGGTGGGGGCGTAGCGCTCCATGAAGCGCTCGCCCAGCGCGTTGCGCAGGATCGCACCCTCACCGCGGCAGCCCTCGGTGAGCAGCACGCCCGCGCCGGCCACGCCGGTGGGATGGAACTGCCAGAACTCCATATCCTCCAGCGGGATACCGGCGCGCGCGGCCATGCCCAGGCCGTCGCCGGTATTGATGAAGGCGTTCGTGCTGGCCGCGAATATGCGGCCGGCGCCCCCCGTGGCCAGCAGCGTGGTCTTCGCTTCCAGGATGTGCACCTCGCCGGTTTCCATCTCCAGTGCGGTGACGCCCAGCACGTCGCCCTCGGCGTCGCGGATCAGATCCAGCGCCATCCACTCGACAAAGAAATTGGTACGTGCCTGCACGTTCTGCTGGTACAGCGTGTGCAGCATGGCGTGGCCGGTGCGGTCGGCCGCGGCGCAGGCGCGCTGCACCGGCTTTTCACCGTAGTTGGCGGTATGGCCGCCGAACGGGCGCTGGTAGATCGTGCCGTCGGGGTTGCGATCGAACGGCATCCCCATGTGCTCCAGCTCGTACACCACCCTGGGCGCTTCGCGGCACATGTACTCGATGGCGTCCTGATCGCCGAGCCAGTCCGAGCCCTTGATGGTGTCGTAGAAGTGGTAGTGCCAGTTGTCCTCGGCCATGTTGCCCAGCGAGGCACCGATACCGCCTTGCGCAGCCACCGTGTGCGAGCGCGTGGGGAAGACCTTGGAGAGCACCGCCACGTTGAGGCCGGCCTGTGCCAGCTGCAGCGAGGCGCGCATGCCCGAGCCGCCGGCGCCGACGATGACGACGTCGAATTTGCGCCTGGGGAGCTGGGGCGGGGGGGACGCGAGTGCCATTTGAAGGATTCCTTAGATTCGCGTTGGCACTACAGACGCCAAAGCACTTGAACGGCCCAGCCCAGGCAGGCCAGCAGCCAGACGATGGTGGCCACCTGCAGCAACAGGCGCGGACCCACGGCCGTGACGTAATCCATCCAGATATCGCGCATGCCGACCCAGGCATGCCAGCCCAGGGCGATGAAGAACACCAACGTCAGCGACTTCATCCACTGGGCGGCAAAGATGCCGGCCCAGGCTTCGTAGCCCATCGGGCCGCCCAGCAACACCTGCACCAGCAGCACCAGCGTATAGAGCGCCATCAGGACGGCGGTGGCGCGCTGGCTGAGCCAGTCGCGCAGGCCATAGTGCGCGCCGACGACGACGCGCTTGGAACCGTAGTTGACCGACATATCGTGCCGCCCCTAGTACAGGCCGAAGAGTTTGGCGCCCAGCAGCGCCGTGAGCAGCACGCTGCTCACCAGCGTGACCACCGCCGAGGAGCGGCCCTGCTGCTTGGAGACACTGTGCGTCGCGTCCATCCACAGATGCCGCACCCCCGCAATGGCATGGTGCAGGTACGACCAGATCAGCGCCAGCACCACGACCTTGACCGCCCAACCCGGCAACCAGCCGATGCCGGCGACAAAGGCGCTGGCAAACCGGTCGAACGAGATCTCGGAGGTCACGCTGGTGTCGAACAGCCAGACGATGAAAGGCAGCAGCACGAATATCAGGCCGCCGCTGGCGCGGTGCAGGATCGAGACCACGCCGGCCAGCGGCAACCGGTACTGCCCGGCGTTGATCAGGCGCATCGCGCCGGGCCTCTGTCTTGTCATCTCAGGCATGTTCTTGCTCTCTCGACTGGATGCAACCGCATGATCTTATTGCAACGCAACAGGCTGACGCGAAACTGCACGCACCTGGGTTCAGCTCAATTCGTTGCGGTAGTGGTGGGCGGCGGTGTGGTACAGGCCGCGCCGCAACTCCACCGGCCGGTCGCCATAGGTCCTGGACAGCCGCTCCACCGATAGCAGCGCTGACCCCGGCGTCACAGCCAGCAGGGTGGCCTCTTCGGGGCCTGCCGTCACAGCGCGCAGCTTCTCCTCGGCGCGGATCATGTGCACCGAAAACTCGGCTTCGAACAGCCGGTACATCGGCCCGCGCCAGGCTTCCAGGCGCTCCGCCGTCAGCCCTTTGAAGAGGGTGCCGGGCAGCCAGAGATCGTCCAGCACGACGGGCGTCTCGCCCGCCAGCAGCAGCCGGCGTACCTGCACCGCCGCGTCACCGGGCTTCAGGGCCAGCAGCCGCGCCACCTCCGCCGGCGCACGCATGCGGCGGCATTCGAGCAGGCGGCGTTGCAGGGCACCGGCATTGCCATCGTCCGCCGTCAGGCGCAGAAAGCGGTACTGCGTGGCCTGCTCGGCATGGGTGGCCACGAAGGTGCCCTTGCCCTGCCGGCGCACGAGCACATTCTCGGTGGCCATCTCGTCGATCGCCTTGCGCACCGTGCCCTGGCTGACGCCGAAGCGCGCCGCCAGCTCGACCTCGCTGGGAATGGCCCGCCCCGGCAGCCACTCGCCGGCCTGCAGGCTGCGCACCAGCAAGGCCTGGATCTGCCGGTAAAGGGGGCTGAACGCGGGCGCCAGCTCGGCGCCCAGTGCGGTTGCGGGCATCGGCAGATTGCAACACAGCCAGGCGCGCGCTGTCCACGAAACGTTGTCTTATATAAGACATAAGAGGTCGTCATCGAGGTGGACTCCGCGGCTCTGGCGGCCAGCGGAGCCGCTAAACTTGCGGGCAGGATCCAACCCACCACTGACCCAGGAGAACCTCCATGAGCAAGAAGCCCGTTCGCGTGGCGGTGACCGGCGCCGCCGGCCAGATCGGCTATGCCCTGCTGTTCCGCATCGCCTCGGGCGAAATGCTGGGCAAGGACCAGCCCGTGATCCTGCAGTTGCTCGAGGTGCCGGTGGAAGGCCCGCAGAAGGCGCTGAAAGGCGTGATGATGGAACTGGAGGACTGCGCCTTCCCGCTGCTGGCCGGCATGCAGGCCCACGGCGATCCGATGACCGCCTTCAAGGACGCCGACTATGCGTTGCTGGTCGGCTCGATGCCGCGCAAGGCCGGCATGGAGCGCGCCGAGTTGCTGTCGATCAACGGCAAGATCTTCATCGGCCAGGGCCAGGCGCTGGATGCCGTGGCCAGCCGCAACGTCAAGGTGCTGGTGGTCGGCAACCCGGCCAATACCAACGCCTACATCGCGATGAAGAGCGCGCCCGGCCTGCCGCGTGAAAACTTTACCGCCATGCTGCGCCTGGACCACAACCGCGCGCTGAGCCAGATCGCCGCCAAAGCCGGCAAGCCGGTATCCGGCATCAAGAACCTGGCCGTGTGGGGCAACCATTCGCCGAGCATGTACGCCGACTACCGCTTTGCCACCGTCGATGGCGCCAGCGTCAAGGACATGATCGACGACCAGGTCTGGAACAAGGATGTCTTCCTGCCCACGGTGGGCAAGCGCGGCGCGGCAATCATCGAAGCGCGCGGGCTGTCGTCGGCGGCTTCGGCCGCCAATGCTGCCATCGACCACATGCGCGATTGGGCCTTGGGCACCGGCGGCGCCTGGGTCACCATGGGCGTGCCCAGCAATGGCGAATACGGCATCCCCAAGGATGTGATGTTCGGCTACCCGGTCACCTGCGAGGGCGGCAACTACAAGATCGTGGCCGGCTTGCCGATCGACGACTTCAGCCGCGCCTGCATCGACAAGACGCTGGCCGAACTGACCGGCGAGCGCGACGGCGTGCAGCACCTGCTGTAAGTCGCCCCGCCGTGCTCTCGCCGCGCGCAGTGCTGTTCGACGCCGGCGAGGCGCGCCCCGATCTGCCCGTCTGCGACCACTATGCCGGCGCCCCGCGGCAGATGGAAAAGAGCCTGGAACTGCAGGCCGAGCTGGGGCCCATCTTCGATGTCACCCTCGACAACGAAGATGGCGCACCGGTCGGCGACGAGCTGGAGCAGGCGCATTGCATCCAGCAGCTGCTCGCCAGCCCGCTCAACCGCTGGGGCCGCGTCGGCGTGCGGTTGTTGCCGCTGGTGCACCCACGGTTCGAGGAGGTCGCCACGCTGGTGCTGCGCGCGGCGCGCCGGCCCGCCTACCTGATGTTGCCCAAGCCCGGCGGCCTGGCGGATGTGCAGCGCGCGGCCGCGGTGCTCGATGCCCTGGGCGCGGCCGATGTGCCGCTGCACGCGCTGATCGAGACCCATGGCGCGCTGCAGGATGTATTTGCGATCGCGGCACAGCCGCGCATCGAGTCTCTGTCGTTCGGCCTGATGGACTTTGTCTCGGCCCATCGCGGGGCCATACCCCAGAGCGCGATGAGCGCCGAGGGCCAGTTCGATCATCCGCTGGTGGTGCGCGCCAAGCTGGCGATTGCCGCTGCCTGCCACGCTGCGGCCAAGACGCCGTCGCATGGCGTGGTCACCGAGTTCAAGGATACGCAGGCCCTGCAGGCCGCCGCCGAGATGGCATGCCGGCGCCTGGGCTACACGCGAATGTGGAGCATCCACCCGCTGCAGATCAGGCCCATCGTGCATGCCTTCTCGCCGACGGCGGCCGAAGTGGACCAGGCCATCTCGATCATCACCGCCGCGCAAGCCGCGGGCTGGGCGCCCATCCGCCATCGCGGCCTGGGGCAAGACCAGTTGCATGACCGCGCCAGCTACCGCTATTTCTGGCACGTCATCGAACGCGCCCACCGCACCTCGCCCACCAGCGGCCTGCCGGCCGAGTTGCGGCTGGCATGGTTCGGGTCGGGCACCGCTTGACCGGTTGCACGCCACACCCACCCCCGAAGGCGCCATGAAACGCATCCCCACCCTGCTGGCTCTCACACTGACCCTGCTGCTGGGCCTGCAGGCACCGGCCGCCTGGGCCCAGCAACTCAAGCTGCGCATCCTGGAGACCACCGATGTGCACATGAACCTGCTGTCCTACGACTATTACCAGGACAAGCCGATCGAGGACTACGGGCTCGACCGCACTGCGACGCTGATCAAGGCCGCCCGTGCCGAGGCCCCGAACAACCTGCTGTTCGACAACGGCGATCTGCTGCAGGGCAGCCCGCTGGGCGACTATCTCGCGCGCATCAAGCCGCTGCAGGCGGGCCAGATGCACGCCGCCTACAAGGTGATGAACGCGCTGCGCTACGACGCCGCCAATGTCGGCAATCACGAGTTCAACTACGGCCTGCCCTTTCTGCGCCAGTCGCTCACCGGCGCAGCCTTTCCATATGTCAACGCCAATATCGTGCAGGATGATGGCCGCGGCAAACCGGCACAAGCCGCGAGCGCCTTCACGCCCTACGTGATCCTCGAGCGCACGTTTACCGACCAGGCCGGCGCCGCGCACAGGCTCAAGGTCGGCGTCATCGGTTTTGCGCCACCGCAGGTCATGCAATGGGACCAGCAGAACCTGCAAGGCCGCGTGGCGGCACGCGATATCCCCGAGACCGCGCGCGCGCTCGTGCCGCGCATCAAGGCCGATGGCGCGGACCTGGTGGTCGTCCTCGCGCACTCGGGTTTCGAGCGCGGCGAGACTGTCTTCTTTGCCGAAAACGCGGTGGCCCGCCTGGCCGAGGTGCCGGGCGTGGACGCGATCCTGTTCGGCCATTCGCATGGTGAGTTTCCGGGCCGCTACTTCAGCAGCCACCGCAAGGTGGACCTGGCGCGCGGCACCATCAACGGCGTGGCGGCCACGATGCCCGGCTTCTGGGGCAGCCACCTGGGGGTCATCGACCTCGTGTTGGACAAGACCAGCGGTGGCTGGAAGGTGGCCGAGGGCCGCGCCGAAATTCGCCCCGTGTACGACCGCGCCGCACGCAAGCCGCTGGCCGCACCCGACCCGATGGTGGCCGAGCTGGTCCGCGCCGAGCACGATGGCACGCTGGCCTATGTGCGCGCCGCGGTGGCCACCACCAGCACGCCCATCCAAAGCTATTTTGCGCAGGTGGCCGACGATCCTTCGGTGCAGGTCGTGTCGCAGGCTCAGTTGGTCTATGCGCGCCGCGCCCTGGCCGGCACCGCGCACGCCGGCCTGCCGCTGCTGTCCGCCGCAGCGCCCTTCAAGACCGGCGGCCGTGGCGGCGCCAGCTATTACACCGATATCCCGGCCGGCCCGATTGCGGTGCGCAACGTGGCCGATCTCTACATCTACCCCAACACCGTGAAAGTGGTGCGCCTGAGCGGCGCGCAAGTCCGCGAGTGGCTGGAATTCGCGGCGGGCGCCTACAACCGCATCGACCCTGCCGGCGCGCGCGAACAGAACCTGGTCAACCCGGGTTTCCCGAGCTACAACTTCGACACCCTGGACGGCGTGAACTACCGCATCGACGTGACCCAGCCCGCGCGCTACAACCGCGACGGCAAGGTCGTGGCGCCGGGGGCGCGACGCATCGTCGATCTGCAATACAACGGGCGGGCGATCGACGAGCAGGCGATGTTCGCGGTTGTCACCAACAACTACCGCGCCTCGGGTGGCGGCAACTTCCCGGGCCTGGACGGCAGCAACATCATCCTCGATGCGCCCGACGAAAACCGCGAGGCGCTGGTGCAGTACCTGCGCGCGGCCGGCCGCGTGGACCCGGCCGCCGACGGCAACTGGCGCGTGCAGCCGGTGCCGGGCGTGAAGCTGCGGTTCGCCTCTGGCGCAGGCGGCATCGCGCATCTGCCACGCTACCCGCAGATCACGCTCGTTCGGGATAACGGTGATGGCTCGGCGCTGTACGAGCTGGCGCCCTGAGGCGCCGGGACGAACTGGCGGCACCTTCCATTCCTGCCCTGGCAGCCTGGCATGGCGTGGCCGGGGCTCAACTACTCGGTATTGACGCGGGCGATGAATTTCGAGACCGGTGCCTTCCGTGAGGACTTTGGCCGCAGCCGCGCCGAGCCCACGGGTGGCGGCGCCACGCCGCTGATGGGCCAGGGTGAGGCAAAGGCCACTGGGTACTCGCGCGACGGCTTTGCCTGGAACGCGGCGGGCAGCAATGCGGCGCCGGCGCCGGTGGCCCTGCACGCACGCCAGCACGATCTGTGGATCACCACACCCCACGGTGCCATCAAGGCCGCAGCCCGCAATGGCGCCGTGGCCGGCATCCGCACGCAGGGCGGCCAGACTGCGCGCACGCTGTCATTCACCGTGCCTGGCCAGTATGCAGCCACGCTGGTGCTCGATGGCGCCGGCCTCGTGACGGCCATCGAGTCGACCCTGCCGCACCCGGTATTGGGCGACACGCCGGTGGTCACCGAGTTCAGCGACTACCGCGACAACCGCGCCAGCGGCGGCCTGCAGTTCCCCATGCGCATCCGGCAGAGCCAGGGCGCATCGGCGGTGATGGACCTGGCGGTGACCGAGGTCCAGGCCGACGCACAGGTGTCGATCAGCGTGCCCGACAACGTGCGCGCGGCCCGCGAGAATGTCACCACCGAAATGGTGGCCAATGGCGTGTGGTTCCTGGCCGGCGGTTCGCACCACAGCGTGGCCATCGAACTGGCCAGCCACATCGTGCTGGTCGAGAGCCCCCTGTACGACGGCCGCGCACTGGCGGTGATCGCCGCCGCCAACGCGCTGGTGCCGGGCAAGAAAGTTCAGACCGTGATCAATTCGCACCACCACTTCGACCACGCCGGCGGCCTGCGCACCGCCGTGGCCGAGGGCGCGGAACTGATCACCAGCGCGTTGGCCAAGCCCTATTTCGAGCGTATCTTCGCCAACCCCAACCGGGTTGTGCCCGACCGGCTGGCGCAGTCGGGCCGCACGGCGCGCATCGTCGGCGTCAGCGGCAAGACCGTGCTGCGGGATGCCATGCGCCCGGTTGAAATCCACGAGATGCAAGGCAGCGTGCATGCGCAGGGCTTCCTCATGGTGTGGCTGCCGAATGAAAAGCTGCTGATCGAGGCCGACGCCTACACTCCTGGCCCGGCAGGCAGCCCACCGCCACCGGCACCGAATGCCAACCATGTCAATCTGGTCCAGAACATCGAACGCCTCGGCCTGGCCGCCGAGCGCATCCTGCCGCTGCACGGGCGCGTGGTGCCGGTGGCCGAGCTGTACGCGCAGATCGGGCGCAAGCCCTGACCTCATGACGGCGCTGAGGTCGGCCTGCCTCCTGCTGGTCAGCGGCCTGGTTCCGGCACTTGCCGCGGCGGCCGCTGGCTCGGCTGAAGCACCCGCCCCGCCCGCCCTGGTGCTCTCGGAGGACGGCGCCTACGTGATCAACCCGCGCGCCAAGCTGCTGTGGCCGCGCTGCGTGGAAGGCATGCAGTGGAGCGGCAAGACCTGCACCGGCAGGCCGCTGCTGGTGGACCACGCCGAGGCCATCGCGCTGGCTGCCACCCGCAGCAAGGCCGAGAATGTGCGATGGCGCGTACCTCGCGTCACCGAGTTGCAGCGGCTGGTGGACAAGACGGCCAAGCCGCCTGGGCTCGACCGGTCGCTATTTCCAGCCGCGCCGCGCGAGTGGCACTGGTCGGTCACGGCCAACGTCGATACCGCGCAGGTCAACCCCTACAACTACGGCAGCGCCATGCGCGCCAGATCGAAGGAATCCACCTACCAGATGGCCTTTCTGCACGGCTGGGCGGTGGATCTGACAACCGGCGAAGCCCGTGGCGACGTGACCAAGCGCACCAAATTGCCGGTGCGCCTGGTGCAGTCTCAGGACTGAAGTCGGACGTGCGAGTCCGGAAGGACTTGCACGCCTACCGAAGGCCCGAGCGCGATTTCACGCGCGAGGGCTGACCCATCACACCGCAATTCAATTCAACTCTGGCGCGATGCCTTCGGCGTAGTCCACCAGCGCCTCCAGGATCGCCTGGCCGCGCTCGTCGCCGGACTCGGCGGCGGTTTCGGCCAGGGCGTCGATGCGCTCAAGAAAGCCCGCCAGCGTCATCGCCCCGCCCACGCCGTGATGCAGCCGCTCGGTGCAGTGCTGCTGCCAGCGCGCACGCTCGCCATCGTCCAGCGTCTGGGCAAAGTTGCGCGCACGGTAACGAAACAGCAGCTCCTGCAGCCGCCGGTCCTGGAACGCGGGCCGCTTGGTCGCCAGTTGCTCGGGCTGCAGATCGCGCAGGCGCTGCAGCGTGCGACGGTCTTCGTTGCCGACGAAACCGCCATACAGGTCTTCATCCACATCGGGCGCCTCACCGCCTGGCGGGCGCGCAAAGACCTGAGCCCACAAGCCGTCCAGCGTGCTTCCGAGTGCGGCAGCGTGGTCCGCGTTGCGCAGGGCGGCATCAATATCCAACCCCCAGCGCCCGGCCGCGCCGCCCAGCGTGCGCAGGTTGCCGATGACGACGGGCGACTTGTTGATGTGTATGGTCTTGATCGGCAGCCGCAACTCGCCCTCGGGCAGCTGGTCTTGCCGGGTATAGAGGCGCCGGCGCACCGTCTCGGCGTCGAGCGAGGCGAGTTCGCGCGGGTCGAACGCCAGGTCCCAGACGATGACTTCGTTCTTGTTGGTGGGGTGGCCCGCCAGCGGCCACACGATGGCCAGGCAGCCTCGCTCCACCGGGTACATGCCCGACAGATGCACGAAGGGCCGGCCCGCGCCGATCTCCGCACTGACCGCATCTTTCTTGCGCAGCTTGAGGCAGAACTCCCACAGCCGCGGCTGCATCGTCTTGACGAGCCGTGCCAGCGCCAGCGTGGCGTGAACGTCGGACAGGGCATCGTGCGCAGCCTCGTGGGCCAGGCCGTTGGCGGCGGTCAGGTGCTCCAGCTTGAAGGATGGCCGGCCGGCCATGTCGCCGCTCAGGTGCTGTGGCCAGTTGATGCCATCCGGCCGCAGCGCCCAGCAGCAGCGCACCACGTCCATCAGGTCCCAGCGGCTGCAGCCGTTTTGCCACTCGCGCGCATAGGGGTCGATCAGGTTGCGCCAGAAGAGGTGGCGAGTCACCTCGTCGTCGAAGCGGATGCTGTTGTAGCCCACGCCGATGGTGCCGTCGTGTGCCAGCTCACGCTCGATGGCAGCCGCAAATTCGTACTCCGGCAAACCCCGCTGCAGCGCCTGCTGGGGCAGGATGCCGGTCAGCAAGACGCTTTCGGGGTCGGGCAAATAGTCAGGCGCAGGGCGGCAATGCCACATCACCGGCTCGCCCACCGGATTGAGATCGGCATCGGTGCGCAGCCCGGCAAATTGCGCCGGGCGGTCGCGCCGCGGCACCACGCCGAAGGTCTCGTAGTCGTGCCAGAAGAACGTGCTCGCGGCCATTCAGACGCGCCGCACGACGACGCTGCCGATCGAGTAGCCGGCGCCGAACGAGCAGATCACGCCGACATCGTCGGGCGCCAGGTCGGCGTGGTGTTCGTGAAAGGCGATGATCGACCCGGCCGACGCGGTATTGGCGTATTCGCCCAGGATCACGGGCGCCAGGTCGTCACCCACATCCTGACCCACGAGCTTGCGCAGGATGAGCTGGTTCATGCCCAGGTTGGCCTGGTGCAGCCAGTAGCGGCGCACGCCCGTGGGCTCGAAGCCCAGCGCGGCCAGGTGCTGCTGGATATGCGCCGCAGCCATCGGCACCACCTCCCTGAATACCTTGCGGCCTTCTTGCATGAAGGTCTTGTCGCGGGCATCGGCGTCGGTATCTTCGCAGCGATTCAGGAAGCCCGCGTTGTTGCGGATATTGTTGGAAAACTGGGTCAGCAGCCGGGTGCCCAGGATGCGCCAGAGATCGGCGCCGCGAGCCGTCTCTTCGGCCTCCACGATCACGGCTGTGCAGACATCGCCGAAGATGAAGTGGCAGTCCCGGTCGCGCCATTCCAGGTGCGCCGAGGTAATTTCTGGGTTGATCACCAGCACGCATTTGGCGGTGCCGCAGCGCACCGCATTGGCGGCTTGTTCGATGGCAAAGGTGGCCGACGAGCAGGCCACGTTCATATCGAAGCCATAGCCGCCGGCGCCGATGGCCTGCTGGATCTCGCACGCCATGGCAGGGTAGGCGCGCTGCATATTGGCGGCGGCGCAGAGCACGCCGTCGATATCACTGCCAAGCTTGCCGGCGGCGGCCAGGGCCTGCTGGGCGGCCGCCACCGCAATCTCGGCCATCAGGCTGAGCTGGTCGTCAGGCCGCGGCTCGAAACGCGGCCGCATGCGCGTCGGGTCGAGCACACCGGCCTTGTCGATGACATAGCGCTGGTGGATGCCCGAGGCCTTTTCGATGAACTCCACGCTGGAGTGCACCAGCGCCGGCAACTCACCAGCTGCGATGCCATCGGCATGCTTGGCGTTTTGCAGGTCGGCGTAGGCGTTGAAGGCCACCACCAGCTCGGCGTTGGTGATGACGTGCGGCGGCCGGTACAGACCGGTGCCCGAAATGACGACGTTTTTCATGGCGCGGGAGTGTAGGCCGATGCCTGCGCCCAGGCATCGGATCGAACCCGGCCCGCGGTCACGTGGGCTGCTCGGCAACCGCCGGCGTCAGCAGCCGCTCCATCAGCTCGCGCACGCTGCGGATCTGGTCGCCAAAGGGCAACACGCCGACGCCACGGAAAAAGAGGCCCTTCTTCACGTCGCCGCGCAGCGCGGCGGCCAGCTGGTTGTCGATGCAGAACTGGCCCCAGCCCGCCAGGCCGTCGCGCAACCCGCATTGCGCCAGGCAGTCAAAAGCCTTGGCGCATCGTGCCTTGGCGTGCGCCACGGCTTGCAGGCGGTCTTCGATCTTCAGGTAGGCGCGCAGCCAGGGCGTGGCCACGGCGCGCGCCGGCAGGCCGGCGACACTGGTGAACTCCACCATCTGGTCGTCGCGCGATTCGGCCAACACGCGCTTGAAGCCGGCGTGGGCATCGCACTCCACGGTGACGGCAAACGGCGTGCCCAGCTGCACGCCTGCCGCGCCCATCGACTGCAGGCGCGCGATATCTTCGCCACTGCGGATGCCACCGGCGGCGATCAGCGCAATCTCCTTCTCGACCCCCGCCGAGCGCAGAAAAGCCAGCGACTGCGGGATCACGTTCTCAAAATCGAAACGCGGGTCGCCGAGGTCGGCGATGCGCGCCGCGCCCAGGTGGCCACCCGCCAGCCGCGGATGCTCGATGACGATGGCATCGGGCAGCCGCTTCTTGCGCTCCCACTTCTTGACGATGAGCTGCACACCGCGGGCGTCGCTCAGGATCGGGATCAATGCCGCGCGCGGGTGGTCTAGCGCGAGGTCGGGCAGATCCAGCGGCAGGCCGGCGCCCACCACCACGGCGTCGATGCCGGCTTCGAGCGCACACCTGACCGACGCCGCGTACGAGCTCACCGCCCGCATCACGTTGATGGCCAGCAGCCCGCGCCCGCCCGAGCGCTGGCGCGCGCCAGTGATCTCGCGCGAAATGGCCTCCAGGTTGGCGGCGTCGATGACTTGCCTGGCATGGCCGCCGGCGCCCAGGTCGAGCCCGCTGGTGCGCGCCATCAGATCGGGGTGATGCCGGCGCAGATCGACACTGCTGATCGTGCCGACCCCGCCCAGGCTGGCCACCGCGCCGGCCAGGCGCTGCGCCGAGATGCCCACGCCCATGCCGCCCTGCACCACCGGCAGCAGCAGGCGGCCGGCCAGACGCAGCGGCTCCAGGCCACTGCTGGCCAGCAGCGCGGCCAGCGCGCGGGGCACATGCGGCAGGGCCGGGTCACAGGCCTCGGCGGCACCCGGCATGGCATCCAGGGCGGCGCTCAATGCAATACCAGCAGCGGCAATTTGCTGCGTGCGATGACGCTCTTGGTGTGCGACCCGAACAGCAGTTCGCCGAGCGCGCCGCGGCCGTGCGTGGCCATCACGATGAGGTCGCAGCCGAGCTCTTGCGCGGTCTGCACGATGGCTTCGTCCACGGCATCGGTGCGCATGAATTTGCCATCGAACAGCACCCCCTTTTCGACCGCCTTGGCAGCAAAGCGCGCCAGCACATCGCGCGCATGGGCCTCGGTGCGGGCCAGATGCAGGTCGGCGTCACGCGTGTAGGTGGCGGGGTGCGCGCCCATATTCGGCAGTGGCGGCAGCGGCTCGGCCACGAAGCCGGTGATGCGCGCACCCAGCTTGCTGGCCAGGCCCAGGCTGGACAGCGCGGCGCGCTCGCAGAACTCGCTGCCGTCCAGGGGGACAAGGATGTGCTGGAACATGGGGGGATGACCTCGGCGCCGGGACACAGGGCCAGAACCCCCGGGAATTGCGGCCCGTCATTCTAGGAACGGCCCCCTGCGCCCACCCTTGACCGGGGTCAAGCCGCGCCGTCGCCCGGTGAGCCGGCCGGCGCCTTGCTTTGGGTATGCTCGGCAGCCTTGGACCCGCGCCGCCGGTCCGCCAGACACCCACTTGTGGAGCCCGTCCCGATGACCCGCGTATTCAACTTCAGTGCCGGCCCCGCCGCGCTGCCCGAGAGCGTGCTGCAGCAGGCCGCCGACGAGATGCTCGACTGGCACGGCACCGGCATGTCGGTGATGGAAATGAGCCACCGCGGCAAGGAATTCATCAGCATCGCTGACGAGGCGCAAGCCCTGCTGCGCGAGTTGCTCGCCGTGCCCGCCGACTACAAGGTCCTGTTCATGCAAGGCGGCGCCTTGGCCGAAAACGCGATCGTGCCGATGAACATGCTGCGCGGCCACGCCAGCGCGGACTACATCGATACCGGCGAGTGGAGCAAGAAGTCCATCAAGGAGGCGCGGAAATACGGCGCCGTCAATGTCGCCGCCAGCGCCGCGCAGACCGGCTACACCACGATCCCTGCGCGCGCCACCTGGCAGCTCGACCCGGGCGCCGCCTACGTGCACATTTGCAGCAATGAAACCATCGGCGGCGTGGAGTACGCCAATGCGCCCGATGTCGGGAGCGTGCCGCTGGTGGCCGACATGTCCAGCAGCATCCTCTCGCGCCCGGTCGATGTCTCGGCCTACGGCCTGATCTACGGCGGCGCGCAAAAGAATATCGGCCCCGCCGGCCTGACCCTCGTGATCGTGCGCGAAGACCTGCTGGGCGGTGCCATGCCGGCCACGCCCAGCGCATTCGACTACAAGACGGTGGCCGAAAACGACTCCATGTACAACACGCCACCCACCTACGCGATCTATATCGCCGGGCTCGTATTCAACTGGATCAAGGCGCAAGGCGGTCTCGCCGCCATGGAAGTGCACAACCGCAGGAAGGCGGCGCTGCTGTACGACTACCTCGACGCCACCGCCTTCTACAGCAGCCCGGTGGCGTGCGACTGCCGCTCCTTGATGAACGTGCCGTTCAAGCTCAAGGACGAAGCGCTGGACGGTGCCTTCCTGAAGGGCGCGCAGGCACGCGGCATGGTGCAGCTCAAGGGCCACCGCTCGGTGGGCGGCATGCGCGCCTCCATCTACAACGCCATGCCCGTCGCCGGCGTGCAGGCGCTGGTCTCGTACATGAAGGAATTCGAGGCCCAACATGGCTGAGCCCGCCGCCGAGCGCCTGCCGATCCTGGTCCTGAACGCGATCTCGGCCAGTGGCCTCTCGCGCCTGCCCGCCGAGCGCTACCGGGTGGGCAAGGACGTGGCCAGCCCGGCCGCGATTCTGGTGCGCAGTGCCGACATGCACGGCATGGCCGTGCCGGACAGCGTGCGCGCCATCGGCCGCGCCGGCGCGGGTACCAACAATATCCCCGTCAAGGCGCTGAGCGAGCGCGGCGTGCCGGTCTTCAATGCCCCCGGCGCCAACGCCAATGCCGTCAAGGAACTGGTCCTTCTGGGCATGCTGCTGGCGGCGCGCAACGTGGCGCCGGCGCTGCGCTTCGTGGCCGCGCTGGATGCCGCCTCACCCGACCTCGACAAGACCGTGGAGGACGGCAAGAAGGCCTTTGCCGGCTACGAGCTGCAGGGCCAGACGCTGGGCATCGTGGGGCTCGGGAAAATCGGCTGCCTGGTGGCCGACGCGGCCATCAAGCTGGGCATGAATGTGCTCGGCTACGACCCCGAGATCACCGTCGATGCCGCCTGGAGCCTGCCCTCGCAGGTCAAGCGCGCGGCCAGTGTCAACGAGGTCCTGCGCACGGCACAGTTCGTGACCCTGCACGTGCCGCTGGTGGAAGCCACGCGCCACCTCGTCAACCACGCCAATATCGGCCTCATGCGCGCCGGCGCCGTGCTGCTCAATTTCAGCCGCGAGGGCGTAGCCTGCAATACGGCGGTGCTGGCGGCGCTGGCCAGCGATACGCTGTCGGCCTACGTCTGTGACTTCCCCAGCCCCGAGTTGCACGGCCACCCGCGCGTGGTGGCGTTGCCGCACCTGGGTGCCAGCACGCGCGAGGCCGAAGAAAACTGCGCCGTGATGGTGGTCGATCAGTTGCGCGACTTCCTGGAGCACGGCCAGATCGTCAACGCGGTCAACTTCCCGACCGTGAGCATGGCGCGCGAGTCCGCATGGCGGATCGCCGTGACCAACGCCAACGTGCCGCACATGCTGGGGCAGATCTCCACCACGCTGGCCAACGCCGGTCTCAATATCCACAACATGGTCAACAAGTCGCGCGGCGAGATGGCCTACACACTGGTGGATGTGGACAGCGCCCCTCCTGCGGGTGTGATGCAGGCGCTGGCGGCCATCCAGGGCGTGCTGGTGGTGCGCTACCTGCCCGACCTGAGGTAGCGTCGCGTCATCAGGCCTGCGGCGGCGTGCGGCGCACGTCGCGCAGCATGTACAGGTAGAGGCTCTCCACCTTCTCGCGTGCCCAGGGCGTCTTGCGCAGGAGCTTCAGGCTCGACGCCACGCTGGGCTCGCTGCTGAAGCAGCGCAGTGGCACGCGCTCGGCCAGCCCGGGCCAGCCGTAGTGCGCCACCAAAGCCGTGACGATGGCTTCCAGTGTCAGGCCGTGCAGCGGGTTGCGCGCCTGGTTCACTCGCCGAGCCAGTAATCGGCTTCGTCCGACTGGCGCGTGATGTGCACGAAGCGGGCCGCGGCGCTGCCAGCGTAGGCACCGACCTTGCCCGAATCGGGGTACTCGCAAATCTCGGGCGAGATCATCGTGCTGATGGCCAGGTAGCGCAGTTCGGTGTCACCAGTATTGACCAGCTGGTGCGCCCCGTCGGCGCCGCCGCACGGGCAGCCGATGATGTCGCCCTCGGTCACCGCATGGCGCCGCGCGCCCAGGCGCAATTCGCCACGGCCAGCCAGCACGACGAACAACTCGTCGTTGGCCTGATGGCTGTGGAACGGAAAAGCGGCCTTGCCCGGCGGCACGGCAGTGACGTTGCAGCCGATCTTGCTCAGCCCGAGTTGCGGGCCGATGCGCGCCATGCGAGCGCTGAAGCGCCCCGCAGTGGCGGCCTTCGGCTCGAACTCGGCAGGACGGGGCTCCAGCTCGATGGCGCGCATAGAAACGATGGTCGTGGTCATGGGTTGTACCTTTTTGGGTCGGCGCCGAAAGCGACGCTGCGAGGGGGACTGTCGCTCACGTTCGCCCCACTAGCGAAACCAGATCTGCCACAGGCCGACCACCACGTGCCCCCAGATGAGGATATTGATGCCCAGCCCCAGGAACAGCCTGGAATAGTCCCACAAGGCACGGGCCCGGCGCGCGCAAACATCCTCCCCGGTCAATGCGTAGAGCAACAGGTACAGCACCGAAGGGATGAGCGTGCCGGCTATGACGACGCCCATCAGCCAGTAGAAGAATTTCATCGCACCATTATCCCGAAGAGCATCGGTGGTCTGCGCTACGATGCCCGGGCCAGGACTTCAGCACCGAGACGCACCATGGCCACGCTGTTCCGCCCCGCCGTCGATCTGCTCAAGCAATACGCCGAGTACCACCGCGACCGGCGCAACATCCTGACCCACTGCGTGGGCGTGCCGATGATCGTATTTGCGCTCGGCGTGCTGCTGTCCCGGCCCACCGTCATGGTCGGCGGCCTGGCACTGACGCCAACGTGGGGGGCGTTCGTGCTCGTCGCGCTGTGGTATCTGACCCGCGGCCACCTCGGCATAGGCGCTGCCACCGCAGGCGGGATGGGACTGCTGCTGTTGCTGGCGCACCGGGTCAACGGCGAAGGCCTGGGCCCGTGGCTGACTTGGAGTCTGGGATTCTTCGCGCTGGGCTGGGCCATCCAGTTCATCGGCCACTACTACGAGGGGCGCAGGTCGGTCTTTGTGGACGATATCGTCGGCCTGCTGGTGGGGCCGATGTTTGTCACGCTGGAGATGCTGGCACCGTGGGGCCTGTTCAGGGGTCTGATGGCGCAAGTCGAACGCCACGCCGGGCCCACCGTGATGCGCGACCTGGCGCATCCCGCGACGCACTGAAGAGCGCGGCCTGCGGGCCAGGCCAGCCGGTCAGGGCCGCGGTCTGGCGTTGGCGAAGAAGAGCTGTTCCCCGCCTATGCGATAGCTGGCAATCGCCGCCTGCCCCGCAGGGGATGTCACCCAGTCGGCAAAGGACTGGGCCAGCGCCTGCTTGACATGCGGATGCCGCGCCGCATCCACCACCATCACGCCGTACTGGTTGAAGAGGGTCTTGTCGCCCTCCACCAGCACCGCGAGTTCGCCTCGGTTCTTGAATGACAGCCAGGTGCCGCGGTCGGCCAGCACATAGGCGTTGATGGACGAGCCGATATTCAGCGCCGCGCCCATGCCGCATCCGCACTCACGGTAGCCGCCGGGTTTGGCCGATGACAGATCGATGCCGGCCTGCTTCCACAAGCGCAACTCGGCCGCGTGGGTACCGCTCTTGTCGCCACGCGAGACGAAGGGCGCACCGCTGCGCGCCAGCTTGCCCAGCGCGGCAGCGATGCTGCCGCCACGCGCCTGCGCGGGATCGGACGCCGGGCCGATCAGGACGAAATCGTTGTACATCACCGGCCAGCGCTGGCGCGCATAGCCCTCGGCCACGAACTTCTCCTCGGCCACTGTATCGTGCACGAAGACAACGTCGGCGTCGCCGCGCCGGGCCGTGTCCAACGCCTGCCCGGTGCCCACCGCCACCACCCGCACGTCGATGCCCGTGGCCTGCTTGAACAACGGCAGAACGTGGCCGAACAGGCCCGACTGCTCGGTGGAGGTGGTGGAAGCCATCACGATGTAGCGGTCCGGCGCAGGCGCCTGCGCTTGCGCCATGGCAGCCATGCACAACGCGACCCCGGCGAACAGGCGCGGCACTGCGGCGTGAAATGAAGGGGTCAAGTCCATGGCAATTCACCTTTGAGGAAGAGCGCCGCCTCAGGCGGCAATGTGTCGTTGAAAAATCGATCGACCGGCAGGTCCACCACCAGCCGCCCGGCCTCCAGATACGCCACGCGGGTGGCCAGGCGCTTGGCCTGGCCGAGGTTGTGCGTACTCATCACCAAGGTCACGCCATCGCGCGCGATCTCTTCAATCAAGGCCTCGACTTCGCGCTTGGCGCTCGGGTCCAGGCTGGCGGTGGGCTCGTCCAGGTACAGCACCTGGGGACGCAGGGCCCACGCACGCGCCAGCGCCAGGCGCTGCTGCTGGCCGCCGGAGAGATCGCGGGCCGGCCGGCGCGCCATGCCGTCGAGCCCGACACGGCGCAGAGCCTGATCCACCCGAACCGCGCGCTCTGCCCGCGGCAGGCCCTGCAACCACAGCCCCAGCCAGACATTGAAGCGCACCGACAGGCTCAGCAGAAACGGCCGCTGGAAGACCATGGCCGCCGCGCCCGGATTGCGCTTCGTGCCGCCATGCACCGCGCGTTGACCCGTGCACGGCACGAGGCCATGCAGCAGACGCAGCAGAGTGGTCTTGCCCGAGCCATTGGCTCCCACCAGCAGCAGGCGTTCGCCGGCGTGCAGGGCCAGGCTGACGCCGCGCAGCGCCTGCACGTCACCCAGGCGCACCGAGGCATCCTCCAGGCTCACCAGCGGCGGTGTCAAACCCAGGCCTCGCGGGGGACAGTGGTCTGGCTCTGCACCGCTGCGATGACCAGATGGACCGCGCCCACCACACCCAGCAGGACCGCGCCCAGCGCCAACGCCAGGGGCAGATCGCCCTTGCTCGTCTCCAGCGCGATGGCCGTCGTCATGACCCGGGTCACACCGTCGATGTTGCCGCCCACGATCATCACCGCACCGACCTCGGCGATGGCACGGCCAAACGCCGTGAGCGCAATCGTCAGCACGCCCATGCGCGCGTGCAGCAACATCAGCAGCCCACTGAGCAGCGGGCCCGCACCGAGCGAGCGCAACTGGTCGCCGCCGTCACGCTGCGCATCCAGCACCAGGCGGCGCGACAGCGCTGCGATCAGCGGCACGACCAGGATGCTCTGCGCCATGACCATCGCCGTGGGCGTGAACAGGATCCCCAGCGGTCCGAGCGGGCCGGCGCGCGACAGCAGCAGGTAGACCAACAGCCCCACCACCACCGATGGCAGGGCGAGCAGGGTGTCGAGTGCCCACACCGCCAGCGCGTGGCCTGGAAAGCGCGCCACCGCCAGCCAGGTGCCCAGCCACAGGCCGGCGATCACACCCAGCATGCAAGCCGTGCCGCTGACGCGCAGTGAGAGTGCCACGATGCGCAGCAGCACCGCATCGGCGCTCGCGATCAGGCCCCAGGCAAGGTTCAGGCTGTCGGCAACCGTATTCATGAATTTCGAGGCAGATCGACTGCCGTGCCCGATGCGGTTGCTGATTTTGCCGGGCCCCACCCGGGCGCGCGATATGTCGCGCGCTGCATAGCCGGCCGGGCACGGCAGAATCGCAGCACCACGACCCGCCCGCCTCGCGGGCACAGGATTGCAGATGTCCGAACTTGGCCCCTCCCCGCTGGCCGCGGGCGATCGAAACCTCAGCGTCGCTGAAGCGCGCGTGGCGATTGCGGCCGCCTTGCGGCCCGTCACCGACACCTGCGCAGTGCCGATCATCCAAGCCCTGGGTCGGGTGCTCGCCGCCGATGTGCTTTCGCCCATCGACGTGCCCGCCCACGACAACTCGGCGATGGACGGCTACGCTCTCGCCGGCCAGGCGCTGCAGGCCCACGGTCCCACCGGGCTGCGCGTCGTGGGCACCGTCTTTGCCGGGGCGCCATTCGAGGGCACCGTGGGCGCCGGCGAGTGTGTGCGCATCATGACCGGCGCGGTGATGCCGGCCGGGCTGGACACCGTGGTGCCGCAGGAGTTGTGCCGCGCGGACAGCTCGCAGATCCAGATCGACGCGGGCGTGATAGCGCCAGGCGACAACCGACGCCGACGCGGCGAAGACCTCAGCGCCGGCCGCGCGGCGCTGCATCGCGGGCGGCTGCTGAAGCCGGTGGATCTGGGTTTGATCGCGTCGCTCGGCCTCGATACGGTGACGGTCTTCCGACGCCTGCGCGTGGCGCTCTTTTCAACCGGCAATGAATTGCGCACGCTGGGCCAGCCACTCGATCCGGGTTGCGTCTATGACAGCAACCGCTACAGCCTGCACGGCGCCCTGCACCGCCTGGGCGTCGAGGTGATCGATCTGGGGCTGGTGGCGGACGATCCCGCCGCGCTCGCGCACACGCTGGAGTTGGCGGTGGCGCAGGCCGATGTCGTGCTCACCAGCGGCGGCGTCAGCGTCGGCGAAGCCGACTACACGCGCGAGGTGCTGGCTCGCATGGGCGAGGTGGCGTTCTGGAAGGTGGCCATGCGGCCCGGCAGGCCCTTTGCATTTGGCCCGCTGCGCCGCCCAGGCGGCGGTGCGCCGGCCTGGCTGTTTGCACTGCCGGGCAACCCGGTCGCCGCACTGGTGACTTTCTATGCCTTTGCGCGCGAAGCCCTGCAGCGCCTGGCGGGCGGCCAGCCTGAACCGCTGCCGTGCTTGCAGGCGCGCTGCACCAGCGCCATCCGCAAGCGCCCAGGGCGGACGGAATACCAGCGTGGCATCGTCGAGCCCGTGCCCGAAGGCGGCTGGCAAGTGCGCTTGACCGGGTCACAAGGCGCTGGCGTGCTGCGCAGCATGAGCGAGGCCAATGCCTTGGTCGTATTGCGCCACGAGCAAGGCTCGGTGGCCGCAGGCGACGCCGTGGACGTGTGGCTGTTTGACGGGCTGACCTGAACGGCCAGCCTGATGACCTGACTCAGCCAGAGACCACGCGCACGGCCGCGCGCTGCGGCTCGGGTTCGGAATCGAAGCGCTCGGTGCCGGTGTAGCAGAGGAAGTGCCGGTTCGCGGCGCGACCGAAGAGCGTCATGCCGAGCCGGCTGGCCAACTCGTGCCCCATGGCGGTGACACCATTGCGCGAGACGATGATCGGCACGCCCAGGCCGGCCGACTTCATGACCATCTCGCTCGTCAAGCGGCCGGTGGTATAGAAGGCCTTGTCTCCCCCCTGCACGCCGTGCATCGCCATCCAGCCGGCGATGGTGTCGATCGCGTTGTGGCGGCCCACATCCTCCACGAACATCAACATCTCCGCGCCGCGGAACAAGGCGCAGCCATGAACCGAACCGGCCTTGCGATGGATGCTGTCTTGCTGGCGCATGGTCTCGAGCATGCGGTGCAGCGTGGTCTGGCGGATACGCGCAGCGCGCGCATCGGGCAGCTGCATGGTGTCCAACTGAGCCATCATGTCGCCAAATACCGTGCCCTGGCCGCAGCCGGTGGTGACCACCCGGTGCGCGGTCTTGGCCTCGATATCGTGCACGCCGCCGCGCGTGCGCACGGCCGCCGCGCCGACATCCCAATCGACCGTCACCGACTCGACCTCCTGCACGTCAGCGATGAGGCGCTGGTTGCGCAGGTAGCCCAGCACCAGCAGCTCGGGGCAGGCACCCAGCGTCATCAGCGTGACCAACTCGCGCTTGTCGACGAACACCGTCAAAGGCCGCTCAGCCGGAATATGGATGTTGCGCTGCTCGCCGTATTCATCGAGGATGCGGATCTCGCGCAGCAACTCGCAGCGGGCCTGCGTCAGCCGCGGCGCACCGGCCACCGGCTGCCGCTCGCCGGCAGGTGCAGGTGATGATGCGGTACGCAGATCGGGTGGCACGTGAGGCGCCTACTTCTTGGGTGCGGGCACCGGTGCCGTGACCGCCGCGGGAGCTGCGGCCACCGCCGAAGCGGGCGGCGCCGGCACATAGACAAACACACCCGGGTCGGCGCACGGGGGCGTCGCAGTGGCCGGCTTGGCCGGCGTACCCGCCTTCTTGGCCTGGGCATGGTAGGCGACGGCGACACGGTCCATGGACTTGCACAGCTTGTAGGCCGCGACCTTGTCGCCATGCTTGCCCTTGGCCGCCGTCTCGGCGGCCTTGGCCTTGGCTTCGTCGCTGGGCGGCGGCAGCTTGGCCAGCGCGGGGGCCGCGGCCCATGCCGCGGCAGCGGCCAAACACCAGGTTGCCAGGGTCTTGTTCAACATTTCCGCTCTCCGTCTCATGCCTGGGGGTTGACCGCACCGAGACCCGGCGCAGCCTCGCGCGTACGCTGGGCCGGGATCTTGCCAGCCTTGACATCGTCATACCACCACTCGTGGTGCTCCTTGGCCCAGGCCTCGTCCACGTAGCCCGTGCGCATGGAGTCGTAGGCGCCCTTCATGCCGATGCTGCCGATATAGATGTGGCCCAGGAACAGGGCCATCATCAGCACCGTGGCGACGGCATGCACCATGTGCGCCACCTGCATCTGGCCGCGCGTGTCGCCCAGGCCGGGCACCAGCAGATCAAGCACCAGCCCCGACGCCACGACGGTCAGGCCCAGCAGGAACACACCGCCCCAGAACAGCAACTTCTCGCCGGCGTTGAAGCGGTGCGACGGCACCTCGTGGCTGCCCAGCAGGCCGCCGCCCTTGAGCAACCAGTCGAGATCACCCTTGCCGGGCAGGTTGTCGCGCACGAAGGTGACGAAGACGATCACCAGTGACACCGCGAACAGCGGGCCGACAAAGTTGTGGGCGTTCTTCAGCGCAAACGCCAGCCAGCCGAAGAGCGTACCGCCGAGGATGGGCAACAGCCAGGTCTTGCCAAACGCCATCACCAGGCCGGAGACGGCCAGCACGATGAAAGCACTGGCATTGGCCCAGTGGGCCGAGCGCTCGAACGGCGTGAAGCGTTCAACCATGCGCCCGGTATCCGGCTCGCGGCCGCCGATCACACCTTTGCGCCAGTAGAAGATGGCCAGTGCACCCGCCACGATGAGCAACAGCGAGCCACCGTACGGGATGATCCAGCGGTTGCGCACCTGGCGCCAGGCCTCACCGGCAGTCGTGACACGCGAGCCGGGGTACTGCACCAAGGGTTGGATCAGCATGCCTTTCTCGGCGCCCGGCAGGTTGGTGACGCCCGGCTCGGTGCCCGACTGCCGCACCGCGCGCCACATCGGCGCGTTGTTGCCAGGCTGGGTCTTGCCGCGCACGGCGTTGCTTTCGTCGGGCTTGGGCTCTGCCGGCGCGACAAAGCCCGCGGGCGGGCCTTTGGGTGCCGCATCGGGTGCGGCCGCAGCCGCAGGGGCCGTCTGCGGAGCCTGCGCCTGGGCGGGGCCCAGCAATGCCAGCACCGCCGCGGCGGCAAGCAAGAGGTGGTGCATCAGGCCGGTCATGGCTGCTCCTCGAAGCGCGGTACTGGGCACATGGCGGGGCACATGCCGGGGCACATCGCCGCGCACATCACGGCGAACTCGCGCGCGCGTACTCATTCTGGGCTTGCGCACGGGTGCGCATCTGCTGCTCCCAACTCGTCACATCGCCCGCCTTCCAACCGGGTGCGGCATGCCCGCCCGCGGCACCTTCGAAGGGGTGGGCATCGGCCTTGCGCGTGGTCGCCGTCTGCGGTTTCTCGCCGCAGGCAGCCAGACCCAGCGACAGCACCGCCAAGATACTGGTCAAAGCGCGCATCATGATTTGGTGCCCTCGGGTTTGGGCGCGGTGGCGCCACCGGCGCTGGGTTTGCCGTAGGCCGTGCCCCAGCCCCAGACCTCGCTGCCCTTGCCACGCGTCATGACGCGGGTGCGGAAGATGTCGGCCACCACATCACCATCGCCACCGAGCAGCGCCTTGGTCGAGCACATCTCGGCGCAGGCCGGCAACTTGCCTTCAGCCAGCCGGTTGCGGCCGTACTTCTCGTTTTCGGCGGCACTGCCGTTTTCCTCGGGGCCACCGGCGCAGAAGGTGCACTTGTCCATCTTGCCGCGCAGACCGAAGGCTCCGTTGCTCGGGAACTGCGGCGCGCCAAACGGGCAGGCGTAACTGCAATAGCCGCAGCCAATGCAGACATCCTTGTCATGCAACACCACGCCCTCGTCGGTGCGGTAAAAACAATCCACCGGGCAGACGGCCATGCACGGCGCGTCACTGCAGTGCATGCAAGCCACCGAGATGCTCTTTTCGCCCGCCACACCGTCGTTCAGCGTCACCACGCGGCGGCGGTTGACGCCCCAGGGCACGTTGTGTTCGGCCTTGCACGCGGTGACGCAGCCGTTGCACTCGATGCAACGCTCGGCGTCGCAGATGAATTTCATTCGGGCCATGTTGTCTCCTTAGGCCTTCTCGATCTGGCAGACCGTCGTCTTGGTCTCCTGCATCATCGTCACGCTGTCGTAGCCATAAGTCGTGGCGGTATTGACCGCCTCGCCTCGCACGACAGGCATCGCGCCCTCGGGGTAGTACGGCGCCAGGTCCACACCACCCCAGCGGCCCGAGAAGTGGAAGGGCAGGAACACCGTATCACCGGCCACGCGCTCGGTCACCAGCGCCTTCACGCGCAGGCCCTTGAACTCGGGCAGCGCCTGCATCGGCGGTGTCTTGACCCACACCAGATCGCCGTTGCGGATGCCACGGTCGTTGGCCGCTTTCGGGTTGATCTCGACGAACATATCCTGCTGCAACTCGGCCAGCCAGGGGTTCGAGCGCGTTTCCTCGCCCCCGCCTTCGAATTCAACCAGGCGACCGCTGGTCATGATCAGCGGGTAGGTCTTGCCGATATCCTTGTTCTTGTCCTGCACCGTCTTGTACAGAGTGGGCAGGCGCCAGAAAGCCTTCTTGTCGTCGTGCGTCGGGTACTTGGCCACCAGGTCGGGGCGGTTGCTGTACAGCGGCTCGCGATGCTGCGGAATGGGATCGGGGAAATTCCAGACCACCGCGCGTGCCTTGGCGTTGCCAAACGGGTGGCAGCCGTGCACCACCATCGCCACACGGATGATGCCGCCCGACGGGTCGGTCTTCCAGTTCTTGCCCTCTGCGGCCTTCTGCTCGGCCTCGGTCAAGTCACCCCACCAGCCCAGCTTCTTCAGCAACAGGTGGTCGAACTCCGGGTAACCGGTGGTCAGGTCCGCGCCCTTGGAGTGCGAGCCATCACCCGCGAGCAGCGAGACGCCATCGCGCTCGACACCAAAATTGGCGCGGAAGTTGCCGCCGCCCTCCATCACGTGCTTGGACGTGTCGTAGAGGTTGGGCGAGCCCGGGTGCTTCATTTCGGGTGTGCCATAGCAGGGCCAGGGTAGGCCGAAATACTCGCCGTCGAGCTTGTAGCCGGTTTCCTTGTCGATGCCGCCCTTGGCCTTGAGCGTCTTGACATCGAAGACATGCATGTTGCGCATGTGCGCCTTCAGGCGCTCGGGGCTCTGGCCGGTGTAGCCGATGGTCCAGACCGACTTGTTGATCTCACGCAGGATGGACTCGGGCTCGGGCTCCATCATCCCGCCCTTGCCGGGCACCATCTTGTAGTTCTTGACCAGTTCCTTGCCGAAGCCGAGTTTCTCGGCCAGCTGGAACATGATCATGTGGTCGGGTCGGCTTTCCCACAGCGGTTCAATGACCCGCTCGCGCCACTGGATAGAGCGGTTGGACGCCGTGCACGAACCGCTGGTCTCGTACTGCGTGCACGCCGGCAGCAGATAGACGGCGCGGTTGGGGTTCAGGTCTTCGGCCTTGCCAGGCATCGCCGCCATCGCCGCCGTGGCCGACGGATACGGGTCGATCACCACCAGCAGGTCGAGCTTGTCCATGGCCCGCTTCATCTCCAGGCCGCGGCTCTGCGAGTTCGGCGCGTGGCCCCAGAAAAACAGGCCGCGCAGGTTGCTGTCCTGGTCGATCAGCTCGCTCTTCTCCATCACGCCGTCGATCCAGCGCGACACCGTCATGCCGGACTTGCCCATCATGCCCGGTGCGTACTGCTTCTTGATCCACTCGAAGTCCACGCCCCAGTTGTTGGCGAAGTGCTTCCAGGAACCCTCGGCCAGGCCGTAATAGCCGGGCAGTGAGTCGGGGTTGGGGCCGACGTCGGTGGCCCCCTGCACGTTGTCGTGGCCGCGGAAGATATTGGTGCCGCCACCGCTCTTGCCGACGTTGCCCAGCGCCAGTTGCAGCAGGCACGAGGCGCGCACGATGGCGTTGCCGATGGAGTGCTGAGTCTGCCCCATGCACCAGACCACCGTGCTCGGCCGGTTCTCGGCCAGCGTCCTGGCCACCTTCAGGCACGTGGCTTCGTCGACCCCGCAGGCCTCGAGCACCTTGTCGGGCGTCCACTTGGCGAGCACGTCTTCGCGCACCTTGTCCATGCCATAGACGCGATCGGCGATGTACTGCTTGTCCTCCCAACCATTCTTGAAGATGTGATACATCACGCCAAACAGGAACGGGATGTCCGAGCCGGAGCGGATGCGCACGTAGTCGTCAGCCTTGGCCGCCGTGCGTGTGTAGCGCGGGTCGACCACGATCATCTTGCAGCCCTGCTCCTTGGCGTGCAGCATGTGCAGCAGCGATACCGGGTGCGCCTCGGCCGCATTGCTGCCGATATACATCGCAGCCTTGCTGTTCTGCATATCGTTGTACGAATTGGTCATCGCGCCGTAGCCCCACGTATTCGCCACGCCAGCGACGGTGGTGCTGTGGCAGATGCGCGCCTGGTGGTCGGTATTGTTGGTGCCCCAGAAGGACACCCACTTGCGCATCAGGTAGGCCTGCTCGTTGTTGTGCTTGGACGAGCCCACGAAGAACAGCGAATCCGGGCCGCTTTGCTTGCGCAGATCCAGCATCTTCTTGCTGATCTCGTCCAGCGCCACATCCCAGCTGATGCGCTGGTACTTGCCATTCACCAGCTTCATCGGGTATTTGAGCCGGAATTCGCCGTGGCCGTTTTCGCGCACTGCAGCACCCTTGGCGCAATGCGCGCCAAGGTTGATGGGGCTGTCGAAGACCGGCTCCTGGCGCACCCAGACGCCGTTGTCCACCACCGCGTCGATGGCGCAGCCCACCGAGCAATGCCCACAGACCGTGCGCCTGACTTCGAGCTTCTTGGCGCCCTCGGCCGCCTGGGCGGGGTCGGCGGCCTGCGCCTTCTTCACCAGCATCAGCTCCGAGGCCGCGATGCCCGCGCCCAGACCCAGGCCCGAGCGTCGCAGGAAGGCGCGGCGGTCCATCGTGGGGATGGCACGCGAGACGCCCCGGGCCAGGCTGGCCACGAGGCGTGACGGGTTGGTGCCGGTGTCGGCAGATTTTCGAGTCAGCAACATGAGATGTCCTTCTGCAGGGCCGCTGGGCGCGGCCGTGGTTCCCTCGGCTCGGGCGCGTGCGCCCGGACTGGGCCTAAAGCGGAGTTCCAGGGCGGATCAATTCGCACCTGTCACATCGCCGCTAGACGCGGGCGGTCTGGTAGTAGCGCTGCACGTGTTCGGTGAGTTGATAGCCGCCCTCGGCAGGTGCCGGTTTGGTGCGCGCGGCCAAGGGACTGCCGGGTTGGGCCAGTGGCAGCACTGCGGCAGCGGCGGCCAGCGCGCCCACGGCGCCGGCGCCGGCGAACACGTGGCGCCGCGAGAGCGGACCACCCATGGTCTTGTCACTCGACTTCTCGTTCATGGTGTCTCCTTCGGCCCATCCCTATGCAGGCGGGCGCATAACCATGCACAGATTAGGGCCCAGCCCTCCAGTGGCTTCAATCCGGGTGCACCCGAGTGGTTTGCGACAACTTGTCGTGCAGCGCGACGGGTTGTCGTGATGGCGGCCCGCTGCGCCCCGCCACCCGCGCGCAAACGACAGTCTGCATGGGTGGGCGTGGCGCCTAAAATCGGCCCCCTCCCGGCCCTGCCTACGCCTGCACTGAGCACTGTGGACACCCACCCCACCCTCCGAGTTGCCGTCCAGATAGAGCGCCAGCGGCAGCCCAATCGCTGGGAGGACTGGCGCTTTCAAATCGCCGACGTGCTGCTGGACGAGGGCCAGTTCGGCGCCACGCCGCGCGTCCTGCGCGACGATGGGCGCAGCGCCATTTACTTGCACCCCGGGCTGTCGGTCGCGCTGCACCGTGACGAAGGCGAGGGCTACTATCTCAACCTGAGCTCGGGTGCGCCGGTCTGGTTTGTGATGTGGCGCATCGACGAGACCGACCCGTCGCGCGCCTGGCCCGAGACAGTCACGCTGTCCTATAACGAAGCAGGCTGCTTGCTAGACGCCCAGGAGCGGGTGGACAACGTGCCGCTGCCACCCGACGTGCAGTGCTGGCTGCAGGCGTACACCGACGACAACTATCGGCCCGAATCCAAGCAGCGCAAGCGCCCGGCGTCGTTCCGCGCGCCCGGCGAGAGGCAGACGCCTGGTGGCCGCTGAAGACAGCCCGTTTCTCACGCGCTGGTCGCGGCGCAAGACGCAGGCCCGCGATGGTGTGGCGCCGGCGCTGGAGCCCGCACCGGCCGTGGCCCCGCAAGCTGTGCCAGCCGTAACCGTCGCGGCGCCAGCAGCGCCCGCGCCCGTCGCTGCGCTCGCACAGCCTGCCGCTGCGCCAGCAGCCACGCCCCCTGCCCCCCCACCGCCGCCGCCCACGCTGGCCGATGTGGCGCAACTCACGCGCGGCAGCGACTACTCGCGATTCGTCGCCGGCAATGTGGCGCCCGAGGTCAAGAACGCGGCGCTGAAGAGGCTCTTCACCGACCCCCACTTCAACGTCATGGACGGCCTCGACACGTATATTGAAGACTACGGCAAGCCCGATCCCCTGCCCGCAGGCATGCTGCGCCAGATGGTGCAGTCGCATGTGCTGGGCCTCTTTGCCGACGAAGAACCCGCCACCGCGCCTCAAGTGACGGCCATACCTGCCACGCCCGATACCCTGGTATCGCCGCCGCCCCCGGCTGCAGCCCGGCTGCCTCTGCCCCTGGAAACTGCCCCCGATGAAGACACTGATCTGCAACTGCAATCAGACGATGACGCTCGACGCACCAGCGCTGATCCGGGCGCTGGCCACGACGCCGGGCGCCAGCACTGACGGCCTTGACACCGTCCACACCCTGCTGTGCCGGCGCGAGGCCAGTGCGTTTCAGCGCGCGGCCAAGCACACCGGCGACAGCGGCGAAGAACTGCTGGTGGCCTGCACCCAGGAGCGGCGCCTGTTCCTCGAGCTCAACGAGGAGACCGAAGGCGCCGCCAGCGTGCAGGAGCGGCCGATCCACTTCGTCAATATCCGCGAGACCGCTGGATGGACGCATGAGGGGCGCGCCAGCACGCCCAAGCTGGCGGCGCTGATCGCTGCGGCTCAGCTGCCGGCCGCGGAGCCGGTGGCCACCGTGAGCTACCGCTCGGCTGGCCGCTGCCTGGTGATCGGCGGCGCCGATGCCGCCGAGCGCGCGGCCGCCCTGCTGGCCGACAAGCTCGATGTCAGCGTGCTGGTGGGCGACCACGGCGGCACCATCGCACAGGCGCACGAGCGCGCCACCCACGCCGGCCGGCTCAAGCGCCTGACCGGCTGGCTGGGCAACTTCAGCGCCGAATGGGACACCGCCAACCCGATCGACCTCGACCTGTGCACACGCTGCAACGCCTGCGTGCAGGCCTGCCCCGAAGGGGCCATCGACCTGGACTACCAGGTCAACCTGGCAGCCTGCAAGAGCCACCGTGATTGCGTGCGCGTGTGCGACGCCGCCGGCGCCATCGACTTCCAGCGCGGGCCGCTCACGCACAGCGACACCTTCGATCTGGTGCTCGACCTGCGACCCGACCCTGCCTTTGCGATGCACCAGCCGCCGCAGGGCTACTTTCACGCTGCCGGTGACGAGCGCAAGCTGGTTGCCGCCGTGCTCAAGCTGCGCGAGCTCACAGGTGAATTCGAGAAGCCCAAATTCTTCCGCTACCAGCAAAAGCTCTGCGCCCACAGCCGCAACGAGCAGATCGGCTGCACCGCCTGCATCGAGGTCTGCTCCACCCGCGCGATCCGCAGCGACGCAGCGCACAAGGGCCGGGGCAAGGACGCCGGCGGCGTGGTCGTCGAGCCGCACTTGTGCGTGGGCTGCGGCGCCTGCAGCACCGTATGTCCGAGCGGCGCCATGTCGTTTGCCTATCCCGGCACCATCGACCAGGGCCGGCGCTTGCGCACGCTGCTTGCCGCTTATGCCAATGGCGGAGGCCGCGACGCAGCGCTGCTGTTCCACAGCGAGGCCGCCGGCACGCTGCTGATCAACGAGCTCGGCCGCGGAGCGCGCACCGATCGCGCGCTGCACGGCCTGCCGGCACGCGTGCTGCCGGTGGCCGTGTGGCACACCGCCAGCATCGGCATCGATCTGTGGCTGGCGGCGATTGCCCAGGGCGCCAGCCAGGTGTGGATCCTGGTGACGGCGGAAGAGGCGCCCGAGTACCGATGGGCGCTGGCCGAGCAGATGGCTTTGGCCCAGGCCATCCTCAGCGGCCTGGGCTACCGCGGCCAGCACTTCAAGCTCATGGAAGCACGCGATGCACGCGAGCTGCCGGCCTTGGACGCCAGCCTGCGCACACCGGCGGCCCAGGGCGTGACGCGCGCTGCAGCCTTTGCAACCCAGGCTGACAAGCGCAGTACGCTCGAACTCGCGCTCGAGCACCTGCTGGGCCAGGCGCCGGCGGCGGCCGACGATATCGCCTTGCCAGCGGCAGGCAGGGCGTCTTTCTCGCCCTTCGGGACCCTGCTGGTCGATACCGCCAAGTGCACCTTGTGCCTGAGCTGCGTGGGCGCCTGCCCCGCCAGCGCGCTGGCCGACAACCCCGACCAGCCGCAGCTGCGCTTCATCGAGAAGAACTGCGTCCAGTGTGGCCTGTGCGCAAGCACCTGCCCCGAGGACGCGATCACGCTGCTGCCACGCCTGTGGCTGGCCGACGGTGGCAAAGCGCGCAAGGCGGCCCGCGTGCTGGCCGCCATGGAGCCCTACCGCTGCGTGCGTTGCAGCAAGCCCTTCGGCACGCTGCGCGCGATCGAGAATATGGTCAGCAAGCTGGCGGGCCACGCGGCGTTCCAGGGCGCCGCCGCCGAGCGCCTGAAGATGTGCAGCGACTGCCGCGTGATCGATATCCACAGCAACCCCGCCGAAGTCCGCATCACGGACCTCTGATCGCCGGCCCCTGAAGACCCATCACACGCCATGAAGACTGCCGCCCTGAGCTTTGCCAGCGCCGACGACAGCGAGGAGCTCGCGCGTGCCGAGCTGTACGGACTGCTCGCCCGGTTGTGGCTGGCGCCTCCCGACGAAGCGCTGCTGGCGCAGTTCAGGCTGGCGGTGACGCAGACACCCCAGCCTGGCGCGCAGCTCCAAGGCCCGTGGGAGGCCGTGGTGGCCGCCATGCGCGCGACCACGCCAGAGCAGGCTGCTGCGGAGCATGAGGCGTTGTTCCACGGCGTGGGCAAGCCCGAGATATTTGCCTACGCTTCCTTCCATCTGACCGGGTTCCTGAATGAAAAACCGCTGGCCGATTTGCGCCACGATCTGGCCCGGCTGGGCCTGGCGCGGGATGCACAGGCGCTCGAAACCGAGGATCACGTGGCCTACCTCCTTGAAGTGATGCGCTACCTCATAGCCGGCGACGACGTGGCCGTGTGCAATCTTGAGCAGCAACGCCGCTTCTTTCGCGACCATCTGCAGACCTGGGTCGAGCGCCTGTGCGATACCGTGCAGGCTCATCCGCGCGCCGACACCTGGCGCGCCGTGGCAGGACTCACGCGCGAGTTCATGCAGGTCGAGACGCAGGGCTTTGACATGCTTGAAGCATGAGCATCGCGCCGCAAGACATCACCGGCTTGGTCCTCTGCGGCGGCCGCGGCAGCCGCATGGGGGGCGCCGACAAGGGCCTGCAAAGCCACCGCGGCATACCGCTGGCCTTGCACGCGCTGCTGCGGTTGCAGCCGCAGGTGGGCCAGGTCATCATCAACGCCAACCGCAACCTGGCGGCCTACGAATCGATGGGCGTGCCGGTGTGGCCCGACGCCACCACCGACTACGCCGGCCCGCTGGCTGGCTGGCTGGCTGGCCTGGAGCATTGCGACACGCCGTACATGGTGACGGTGCCTTGCGATACGCCTGGTTTTCCGCTCGATCTGGTGGATCGCCTCGCCGCCGCGCTCAAGGATGGCCAGGCCGACATCGCGATGGCCGCCACGCGCGAAGGCGGTGTGGTGCAGCGGCAGCCGGTGTTCTGCCTGCTGCGGACCGCGTTACTTGAAGACCTGGTCGCCTCCCTGCACGGTGGAGGACACAAGATCGACCGCTGGACTGCGCAGCACCGCTGCGTGGAGGTGGTGTTCGACGACGCGCAGGCGTTCTTCAACGCCAACACCATGGCTGAACTGCAAGGACTGCAGAATCTGGACGGGTCGTAGGCGCGCAAGAAAAGGCCCAACCTGTGGAGGGGTTGGGCCTTGATTGGATGGTGGAACCGGGGGGAATCGAACCCCCGTCCGCAAGCCATCGCCGGACGGTTCTACATGCGTAGCTGACTGATTTGGATTTAGGCGCCTGGGTCGCGCAGCAGCACGCTACCCAAGCCCCGAGTCATTTGGTTTTAAGCCCACAACGAATGACACGCTGCAGGACGAGCCTATGTGTATGACCTCGCAGCCTTCAGTCTTGCGACTTCAGGCCCAGCCCATGGGCCAACTGTTGCGAGGCTCACCGGTTTTAAGCGGCGAGGGCGTACGTTTGATCGTTCGCAGTTACTTTGTTTCCAGTGGATTTACGAGCGAACTGGTGCTCGGCATGCCCCGCGCCGACTCCGTACCCACGTCGAAGCCAAGTCGGTCCCGAGGCAGTCATTTTAGGCCAGATCGCACCAACACAAGGGCCGTTCTGTTGCGCGATGCGCGCGCCAGCCTTCACCCTGGCTTTCGGCAGGCCACCAGGTAGTTGACGCTGGTGTCGGCGCAGAGTGAGTAGCGCCGCGTCATCGGGTTGAATTCCAAACCGCGGCTGGCTTGCAGCGCGAGGCCGGCGTCGCGACACCAGCGCGCCAGTTCACTGGGACGAATAAAGCGCGCGTATTCGTGGGTGCCACGCGGCAGCAGTCGCAGCACGTACTCGGCACCCACGATCGCAAGCGCAAACGACTTGGGGTTGCGGTTGAGGGTGGAGAAAAAGACCCAGCCCCCGGGTCGCGCAAGCGCCGCGCAAGCCCGCACCACCGAGGCGGGGTCAGGCACGTGCTCCAACATCTCCATGCAGGTCACCACGTCAAAGCTGGCGCCTTGATCGGCCGCCAGCGACTCGGTGGCGATTTCGCGGTAGTCGACGTTCTCGACCCCTTCCTCGAGCGCATGCAGTCGGGCCACTCCCAGGGGCTTGGAGGCAAGGTCGATGCCTGTCACATGGGCCGCACGGCGGGCCATCGCCTCGGCCAGGATGCCGCCGCCGCAACCGACGTCGAGCACGGCCTTGCCGCGCAACGGGGCCAACTCGTCGATCCACTCCAGGCGCAGCGGGTTGATCTGGTGCAGCGGTCGGAATTCGCTTTCCGGGTCCCACCAGTGGTGGGCCAGATCACTGAACTTGGCAAGTTCCTGGGCATCGACGTTTTGCATCTGGCGATGGTAATCAGTTGGGCAAAAAAAACCCCGCCTGAGCGGGGTTTCGGTTCGCTGGCCCGAAGGCAGCGACGATCACTTCTTGCTGCGCGTGCCCACCACTTCGACTTCCACGCGGCGATTCTTGGCGCGGCCTTCGGCGGTCTTGTTGTCGGCGACGGGCTGCTTGGAGCCCTTGCCTTCTGTGTACACACGGTTGCGCTCTACGCCCTTGCTGGTCAGGAATGACTTGACCGCTTCGGCGCGGGCAATCGACAGCTTCTGGTTCGCCGCATCGTTGCCGATCGCGTCGGCATGGCCGACGGCGATGATCACTTCGAGATTCACACCCTTGGTCTTGTCGACCAGGTCAGCCAGCTTGGCAGCAGCTTCGGGCTTGAGCTTGGACTTGGCGAAATCGAAGTACGCGTCAGCAGCGAAGGTGACCTTTTCGCTCACCGGGGCGGGCTTGGGAGCCGGGGCCGGAACAACCGGCTTCGCAGCCGGCACGGCGGCAGGCGGGGCCACCACTGGCGCCGGCGGAGCGACGCGCGGCGCGGGCGCCGCGGCCGGGGGCGGCGGCGGCTTGATGGCGCCATCGCACCCTTGGGATGCCGTGGCCGGGGTCCAGCCGGCATCACGCCAGCAAAGTTCATTGGAGCCGTTTTTCCAGGCCGTGCCGTCAGTAGCACGCCAGTTGTCGATCGACTTCGCTTGCGCGAATGCCATGATCGGGGCGGCAAGTGCGGCCGATGCAAAGAGCACCGCCACCTTGTTCAATTTCTTCATGATTCTCCTCTCGAGGAAAGCCGCAGTAGCCTGCGAAACGTCTANNCGGGCAAATCCCCACGGACGCGGGCACTTACCACCGACGAGTCATTGTGCCATAGGGCGTCGGCTGGGCTGCATTTTGGGCCCAGTGGCGAGGCTGTCCGCCATCGCTGTTGCGCAGCCGCGACAAGCTTGGCCCCCGTAGAATCCCGCCTGATTGATCGCTGCACCCCCCGCCTGGCGGTCATTTCCTTCACCTCGTCGCATGACATCCTTCGCCAAGGAAACACTCGCCGTCAGTCTCGAAGAGGAGATGCGGCGTTCCTACCTCGACTACGCCATGAGCGTGATCGTCGGCCGTGCCCTGCCCGATGCGCGGGACGGCCTCAAACCGGTGCACCGGCGCGTGTTGTTCGCCATGCACGAGCTGAGCAACCACTGGAACCGGCCGTACAAGAAAAGCGCGCGCATCGTCGGTGACGTGATCGGCAAATACCACCCGCACGGCGACACGGCGGTATACGACACGATCGTGCGCATGGCACAGGACTTCAGCCTGCGCCACATGCTGGTGGATGGCCAGGGCAATTTCGGTTCGGTGGACGGCGACAACGCCGCCGCCATGCGCTACACCGAAATCAGGCTGTCCAAGATCGCGCACGAGATGCTGGAGGATCTGGACAAGGAAACGGTCGATTTCGCGCCCAACTACGACGGCTCCGAGAAGGAGCCGACCGTGATGCCCTCGCGGCTGCCCAACCTGCTGGTCAACGGCTCGGCCGGCATCGCGGTGGGCATGGCCACCAACATCCCGCCGCACAACCTCAACGAGGTTGTCGATGCCTGCCTGCACCTGCTGAGGAACCCGGATGCATCAGTGGACGAACTGATGGAGATCGTGCCGGCGCCCGACTTCCCCACCGCCGGAATCATCTATGGCCTGAACGGCGTGCGCGAGGGCTACCGCACTGGCCGAGGCAAGGTGGTGATGCGCGCGAAGTGCCACTTCGAGGACATCGACAAAGGCGCGCGCCAGTCCATCATCGTTGACGAGATACCGTATCAAGTCAACAAGAAGACACTGCTCGAGCGCATTGCCGAGCTCGTGCACGAAAAGAAGATCGAAGGCATCAGCCACATCCAGGACGAGAGCGACAAGTCCGGCATGCGCGTGGTGATCGAGCTCAAGCGCGGCGAAGTGCCCGAGGTGGTGCTCAACAACCTGTACAAGCAGACCCAGCTGCAGGATACGTTCGGCATCAACATGGTGGCGCTGATCGATGGCCAGCCCAAGCTGTGCAACCTCAAGCAGTTGGTCGAGATCTTTCTCGAGCACCGCCGTGAGGTGGTCACCCGACGCACCGTCTATGAATTGAAAAAGGCGCGCGAGCGCGGCCATGTGCTCGAAGGTCTGGCGGTGGCACTGGCCAATATCGATGAGTTCATCGAGACCATCAAGACCTCGCCCACGCCACCGGTGGCCAAGACGGCGCTGATGAGCAAGAGCTGGGACAGCGCGATGGTGCGCGAGATGCTCGCACGGGCCGAAGGCAGCACCCCTGGCGGCCGCGCAGCGTACCGGCCCGATGGCCTGCCGGTGAACTACGGCCTGCAGGCCGATGGGCTGTACAGGCTGTCAGACGAGCAGGCACAAGAGGTCCTGCAGATGCGGCTGCAGCGCCTGACCGGGCTTGAGCAGGACAAGATCGTTGGCGAGTATCGCGAGGTGATGGCCCAGATTGCCGACCTGCTGGACATCCTGGCCCGCCCCGAGCGGGTGACCACCATCATCAGCGGCGAATTGGCCGATCTGCGCCAGGAGTTTGGCCAGACCAAGGCCGGCGCCCGGCGCAGCGTGATCGAGCGCAATGCCCTAGAGCTCGGCACCGAGGACCTGATCACGCCGACCGATATGGTGGTCACGCTCAGCCACACCGGCTACGTCAAGAGCCAGCCCCTCACCGAATACCGGGCCCAAAAGCGCGGCGGCCGGGGCAAGCAGGCCACGCAGACCAAGGAAGACGACTGGGTCGACCAGCTCTTCATCGCCAACACACACGACTGGATCCTGTGTTTCAGCGACCGTGGGCGGGTCTACTGGATCAAGGTGTGGGAGGTACCGCAAGGCTCACGCGCCTCGCGTGGCCGGCCCATCGTCAACATGTTTCCGCTGCAGGCCGGCGAGAAGATCACCGTCGTGCTGCCGCTCACCGGTGAGTTCCGCAGCTTTCCGGCCGATCACTATGTCTTCATGGCCACTGCCCTGGGCATCGTGAAGAAGACACCGCTGGACGACTTTTCCAACCCGCGCAAGGCCGGCATCATCGCCGTCACGCTCGATGACGGCGATTTCCTCATCGGTGCCGCGCTCACTGACGGCAAGCACGATGTGATGCTGTTCAGCGACGGCGGCAAGGCAGTGCGCTTCGACGAAGGCGATGTCACGCCGCATGGCCGCCAATCGCGCGGTGTGAAGGGCATGACGCTCGATGACGGCCAGCACGTGATCGCCATGCTGGTGGCCGAAGACGAGACCCAGAGCGTGCTGACGGCCACCGAAAACGGCTTTGGCAAGCGCACCAGCATCGTCGAGTACACGCGCCATGGCCGCGGCACCAAGGGCATGATCGCGATCCAGCAGACCGAACGCAACGGCCGCGTCGTGGCCGCGACGCTGGTGCGCGCCGCGGACGAAATCATGCTCATCACCGACAAGGGCGTGCTCGTACGCACCCGGGTCAGCGAAATCCGCGAACTCGGCCGCGCCACCCAGGGTGTGACGCTGATCGCGCTGGACAGCGGCACCAAGCTCTCCGGCCTGCAGCGCATCGTCGAAAACGATGGCGCTACCGAGAGCGACGACAACATTGCCGGCGAGCCCGGCGCGGAAGGGTCCTGATGTTCAAGTCTGTATTCGTCGCCGCCGCACTCGTGGCGGCGACCCTGGCACAGGCGCAGACCGCCACCACCAAGAAAGAGCTCGTGGCGCAACTGCTCAAGCTGCAAAAAGGCGAGATTGAAGCCATGGGCCGCACATTGGCCGAGCAGCCCGCAATGCAACTCATGCAGCAAGCCGCGCTGGCGCTGCAGCGCATGCCCGCCGAGCGACGAGAGGCCGTTGCGCGGGACATCGAAGCCGACATGCGCAAGTACGCCGAAGAGGCGGTGCCCATAGTGCGCGACCGCGCCGTCAAGCTGGCACCCTCGACCATGGGCGCGGTACTCGAAGAGCGCTTCTCGGAGGATGAGTTGCGTCAGGTGATCGCGATACTCGAGTCGCCGGTCAGCCGCAAATTCCAGACTGCGGCGGGTGACATGCAGCGCGCCATCACGGAAAAGCTGGTGGCCGAAACCAGGCCTGAAATCGAACCGAAATTGCGCGCCTTGCAGCAGACCGTCGGCCGCAGGCTGGGCGTGTCGCCGCCCGCTGCTGCTTCAGCGCCGAAGAAGTGAGTCGCTGAGACTCTCTTCTCGGCTGCCATGTCCGACTCCGCCATGCCCGTCGTCCCGGCTGTGGACCCCGCCTTGCTCGCCCTGCGCGCGGGTATCGACGCCGTCGATCGCGAGTTGCTGGGCCTGCTGAACCGCCGGGCCGAACTCGCACTTTCGGTGGGCGAACTGAAGAAGCACGAGGGCACAGCGGTCTTCCGCCCTGAGCGCGAAGCGCAGGTCATCGACGGTCTCAAGGCCGCCAATCCCGGCCCGCTGGCCACTGCCAGCGTGGCGCCGATCTGGCGCGAAATCATGTCGGCCTGCCGCGCCCTCGAGTCCCCCACCCGCGTCGCCTACCTGGGCCCGGCGGGCACGTTCAGCGAGTTGGCGGCGCTGGGCTATTTCGGATCCTCGCTGGCACGGGTGCCGTGCGCGAGCATCGACGAGGTCTTTCGCGCCACCTCCGCCGGCGCAGCCGATTTCGGTGTGGTGCCAGTGGAAAATTCCAGCGAAGGCGTGGTGGCGCGGTCGCTGGACCTGTTCTTGCACACGCCGCTGTTCATCATCGGCGAGACCAATCTGTTCGTGCGCCACAACCTGCTGCGCCGCAGCGAGGGCCTTGATGGCGTAGGCGCGGTGCTGGCCCATCCACAGGCACTGGCGCAATGCCACGGTTGGCTCGGCACCCACCTGCCGCATGCCGAACGCCGGCCCGTGGCCAGCAACGCCGAGGGCGCAAGAGCGGCCAGCCTGGACCCGACCCTGGCGGCCATCGCCAGTGACCGCGCGGCCGGCGAGTACGGGCTGCACATCGTGGCCCCGGCGATCCAGGACGACCCGCACAACCGCACCCGTTTTGCGATCGTCACCCACCCGCTGCAGCATCCGGCGCCCAAGGCTTCTGGACACGACTGCACCAGCCTCGTGGTCTCGGTCACCAACCGGCCCGGCGCCGTGCACGACATGCTGGTACCGCTCAAGACACACGGCGTGTCGATGAGTCGCTTCGAATCGCGGCCGGCGCGCTCGGGGCAGTGGGAGTACTACTTCTACATTGACGTCGAGGGTCATCCCGACGAGCCCCGCGTGGCGGCAGCACTGGCAGAACTGCGCGGCGTGTGCGCATTCTTCAAGGTGCTGGGCACCTACCCCATCGACATGCATTGACCATGTTCAATCAGTTGGGGGTGATCGGCTGCGGACTGATGGGCGGCAGCTTTGCGCTGGCGCTCAAGCGCGGCGGCCTGGTCAAGCGTGTCATCGGCTACAGCAAGTCGCCCACCACGACCGAGCGCGCCAAACAACTCGGCGTCATCGATGTCGTGGCTGAATCCGCGTTGCTGGCGGTCTCGGGGTCGGACATCGTGCTCATCGCCGTGCCGGTGGCGGCCACCGAAACCACGCTCAAGGCCATCCGCCACCTCGTCGAGCCCGGCGTACTGGTCATGGATGTGGGCAGCACCAAGCGCGATGTGGTTGACGCCGCCCGGCGCGTGCTGCGCGAGCGCATCGGCTCCTTCGTGCCTGCACATCCGATCGCCGGCAAGGAGGTCTCGGGCATCCAGAACGCCGATGCAGCCCTCTATACCGGCCGCCAGGTGATCATCACGCCGCTGGCGCAGACCACCCCCGAACTCGTACAAAAGGCGACCGACGTCTGGTCCGCCATCGGCGCCCAGGTGCTCAAGATGACGGCCGAAAACCACGACGCCGCCTTCGCCGCCGTGAGCCACCTGCCCCATCTGCTGGCCTTTGCCTATTACAGCTCGGTCGTCAACCAGCCGGCGGGGCGCGACTTTCTTTCGCTCGCCGGCCCCGGCTTCCGTGATTTCACGCGCATTGCCGCCAGCAGCCCAGAGACCTGGCGCGACATCCTGGTGGCCAACCGCGAAGAGCTGTTGAAGCAATCGCAGCGCTTCAGGCATGCGCTCGACGCCCTCGAGCACGTCATCCGGGAGGGCAACTCAGACGCGCTGGAAGACCTGATCCGCGCGCCCGCCGAGGGCCGCGCCAGCTGGCAGATGGGCGCACCCCGGGTACCGGGCTCGGGCAAGTCCTGAGTCACGCCATCGCCGGGTTCCCGCACGCATGTACGACATCCCCTTCCTCGATCTTCCCCCCCTGACCGCGGCCTCCGGCACAGTGACGTTGCCGGGCTCCAAGAGCATATCCAACCGCGTGCTGCTGCTCGCCGGGCTGGCCACCGGCACGACCGCCGTGCATGGCCTGCTCGACAGCGACGACACGCGCGTGATGAAGGATGCCCTGGCGGCACTGGGATGCGCGCTGCGCCACGACGGCGGCGTGTTGCACATCACCGGCTTGGGCGGGCAGCTGGCAGTGCACGAAGCACAGCTGTTTCTCGGCAACGCCGGCACCGCGATGCGGCCCCTGGCGGCGACCCTCGCCGTGCTGGCCGCGACACAGGGCGGGCGCTTCCAGCTCTCTGGCGTGCCGCGCATGCACGAGCGCCCGATCGGCGATCTGGTCGATGCGCTGCGCCCGCTCGGCTGCACGATCACCGACCTGGGCCTGCCGGGCTATCCGCCCCTGCTGCTGGCGGGCACCGCCGGAGGCCACCTCGCCACCGAGCGGCCGATACGCGTGCGCGGCGATGTGTCCAGCCAATTCCTCACGGCCTTGCTGATGGCCCTGCCGCTGGCGACCCGCGAGCACGAGGTGGTGATCGAGGTTGAGGGCGAGTTGATCTCCAGGCCCTATATCGACATCACGCTCAACCTGATGGCACGATTCGGCATCAGCGTGCAGCGCGCAGGCTGGCAGCGCTTCGAGATCCCCCGGGGCAGCCGCTACGCCACGCCAGGCGCGATCCGTGTCGAGGGTGATGCATCGTCGGCGTCCTACTTCGTCGCGGTGGGTGCCATTGCCGCGCATGGCGGCGCACCGTTGCGCATCGAAGGCGTGGGCAGCGACTCGATCCAGGGCGATATCCGCTTCGTCCAGGCAGCACAAAGCATGGGGGCCCAGGTCAAGAGCGGCCCGGGCTGGCTGGAGGTGCACCGCGGCCGCTGGCCGCTGGCAGGCATCACCCTTGATTGCAACCACATCCCGGACGCTGCAATGACTCTGGCGGTGATGGCCCTGTACGCCGATACGCCCAGCCGGCTGACCGGCATCGCGAGCTGGCGGGTCAAGGAGACCGACCGCATCGAGGCCATGGCCATCGAATTGCGCAAGGTCGGTGCCACCGTCGTGGCGGGCGCCGACTTCATCGAGGTGACACCGCCCGCCGCCGTTGGCGGCTGGCGCCCGGCCGTCATCCACACCTACGACGACCATCGCATGGCAATGTGCCTCGCGCTCGCCGCCTTCAATGCGCTCGCGGGCGGCGCGTGCCCGCTGCGCATCCAGGATCCCCGGTGCGTGGCCAAGACTTTTCCGGACTATTTCGAGGCCTTGTTCGGCATCGCCAGCGCGGCGCCCGAAACCGTGCCGGTGATCACGATCGACGGCCCCACCGCCTCTGGCAAGGGCACGCTGGCCGCCGGCGTGGCCGCTGCGCTGGGCTTCGAGCTGCTGGACTCCGGCGCGCTTTACCGAGCCACCGGACTGGCCGCCGTCTGGGACCAGGTGTCACCCGACGACGAGGCTGCCGTGGCCCGCATTGCGCGCATGCTGGAACTGCGCTTCGGCCGCGGCCCCGAGAGCGGCCGCACGTGGCTGCGCGGGCGTGACATCACCGACGACCTGCGCCTTGAATCCAGCGGGCTGCTGGCGTCGCGCGTCTCGGCACTGCCGGCAGTGCGCGACGCGCTGCACGCACTGCAGCTCGCCTTTCGCCGGGCGCCGGGCCTGGTCGCCGACGGGCGCGATATGGGCACCGTCGTATTCCCCAAGGCAGGGCTCAAGGTGTTCCTCACGGCCAACCCCATGCAGCGTGCGCAGCGCCGCTATAAGCAGTTGATTTCAAAAGGAATTCCGGCTAATATCGAAACCCTTCGCGCAGACCTGGAGGCGCGTGACACACGGGACCGCAACCGTGCCGTCGCGCCCTGCAAGCCGGCGCAAGACGCGGTGTTGCTCGACAACTCGGACCTCAGCATTGAAGACTCGGTGCAACAGGTGCTGGATTGGTGGCAGCAACGCGGGCCGTTCGGAGCGCTGCGCTAGGACCCCTGGCAGCACTTCTCGCGGCGGCAACAGGCTCCACCGCACTCCCCTACAGTGGCCGTCAGGCACCGAGTTGTCTTGCACAGCTCGGGTGCGGTGGAATTTCAACCCCAACCCGCGGCATCCGCCGCAAGCACGCCCGGCTCTGCAATCAACTCCTCCGGGCAAGCCAGGAAACCCATGTCTGTCACCACCACTGTCACCGCCGCCGGCGGCGCTTTCAATTTTGCTGCGCTCTTCGAGGAATCACTCAAGAGCAACGACATGCGCGTCGGCGAGGTCATCTCGGCCGAAGTCGTGCGCATCGAATTCAATCACGTCGTCGTCAACGCCGGCCTCAAGAGCGAGAGCTACGTTGCGATCGAGGAATTCAAGAACGACAAGGGCGAGCTCGAAGTCCAGATCGGCGACTTCGTCTCCGTCGCCATCGACGCCGTCGAAAACGGCTACGGCGACACCATCCTTTCGCGCGACAAGGCCAAGCGCCTGGCGTCCTGGATGTCACTTGAGAACTCGCTCGAATCCGGCGAATTCGTCACCGGCACGGTCAGCGGCAAGGTCAAGGGCGGCCTGACGGTCCTGGTGAACGGCATCCGCGCCTTCCTGCCGGGCAGCCTGCTCGACACGCGCCCGGTGAAGGACATGACGCCCTACGAGGGCAAGACGATGGAGTTCAAGGTCATCAAGCTCGACCGCAAGCGCAACAACGTCGTGTTGTCGCGCCGCGCCGTCGTCGAGGCTTCGATGGGCGAAGAACGCGCCAAGCTGCTCGAGACGCTGTCCGAGGGCGCCATCGTCAACGGCGTGGTCAAGAACATCACCGAATACGGCGCCTTCGTCGACCTCGGTGGCATCGACGGCCTGCTGCACATCACCGACATGGCCTGGCGCCGCGTGCGCCACCCGAGCGAAGTGGTCACCGTGGGCCAGGAACTCACCGCCAAGGTCCTCAAGTTCGACGCCGAGAAGAACCGCGTGTCGCTCGGCCTCAAGCAATTGGGCGACGACCCGTGGCACGGTGTTTCGCGCCGCTACCCCAACGGCACGCGCCTGTTCGGCAAGATCACCAATATCGCCGACTACGGCGCATTCGTGGAGATCGAGCCCGGCATCGAAGGCCTGGTGCACGTCTCCGAAATGGACTGGACCAACAAGAACGTCGCCCCTGCCAAGGTCGTGACGCTGGGCGAAGAAGTCGAAGTCATGGTCCTTGAGATCGACGAAGACAAGCGCCGCATCAGCCTGGGCATGAAGCAGTGCAAGGCCAACCCGTGGGAAGAGTTCAGCTCCAACGTCAAGCGCGGCGACCGTGTCAAGGGGCCCGTCAAGTCGATCACCGACTTTGGCGTCTTCGTGGGCCTGACCGCCGGCATCGACGGCCTGGTGCACCTGTCGGACCTGTCCTGGCACGAGACCGGCGAAGCCGCCGTGCGCAACTTCAAGAAGGGCCAGGAAGTCGAAGCCATCGTGCTGGCCGTCGATGTCGAGCGCGAGCGCATCAGCCTGGGCATCAAGCAGTTGGATACCGACCCGTTCACCAGCTTCACCACGCTCAACGACCGCGGTGCGCTGGTCAACGGCAAGGTCAAATCGGTGGACCCGCGCGGCGCCGAGATCCAGCTCAATGACGACGTCACGGGTTACCTGCGCGCCAGCGAGATCTCTCGCGACCGTGTCGAAGACGCGCGCAACCTGCTCAAGGAAGGCGACGATGTCAGCGTGATGGTGATCAACGTCGACCGCAAGATGCGCTCGATCCAGCTCAGCATCAAGGCCAAGGACAACGCCGACGAGCAGCAGGCCATGCAACGCCTGAGCCAGAGCAACGAGCGCGAAAACGCAGGCACCACGAGCCTGGGCGCGTTGCTGCGGGCCAAGCTCGACAACCGCAGCGAGTGATGCTGACCAGCGCGCCGGGCCGCACCCGGCTCGGCGCGACTGGCGAGCCGCCCACTGCCCCAATCAATACCCGATGACCCGCTCCGACCTCGTCGCCCGACTCGCGGAGCGGTTCTCGCAGCTCACCCAGCGCGATACCGAATTCGCCGTCAAGACCATCCTCGACGCGATGTCCGATGCGCTTGCCCGTGGGCACCGCATCGAGATCCGCGGCTTTGGCAGCTTCTCCATCAACCGCCGCCCGCCCCGCGTGGGCCGCAATCCGCGCAGCGGCGAGCAGGTGGTGATTCCTGAAAAGCTGGTGCCCCACTTCAAGCCCGGCAAAGCGCTGCGCGAAGCCGTGGACGCCCACGTGCCGGTCGATCGCGACGCCTCCTGACAGCGGGCCCCTGGCTCCGACGAGGCGCTGCACGGCACGAACGCAGGAGCATGGCCACGCACCTCACCATCCTCACCGGCGCCTCGCGCGGCCTGGGCCTGGCGCTGGCTGAACAACTGCTCGCCCGTGGTCACCGCGTGCTGGCCATCGCGCGCCGAGGCACCGAACTGCGGGTGCCGCCTGGCGGCGAGCTCATCTCCTGGAGCGCCGATCTGTCCGACCCCGCGCCGGTGGCCAAGCGGCTGGGCCTGTGGCTGGGGGACCTGGATGACACGACGCTGGCTTCGGCCGCACTGATCAACAACGCCGGGGTAGTGTCGCCTCTGGCGCCACTCTCCGAGATCGCTGCGGCCGGGCTGGCGCCGGCGATCCGGGTGGGGCTTGAAGCGCCGCTGCTGCTGGCCGCCGCCTTCCTGCGCGCGACGGCGCACTGGGCGCCGCCGCGCAAGCTCCTGTTCGTCTCGTCAGGCCTCGGCCGGCGCCCGATGGCGGGAAGTGTTTCCTACTGTGCGGCCAAAGCCGGGTTGGATCATCTCGCCCGCGCGCTGGCGCTGGAAGAAGCCGCCAAGGACCGCGGCGCCCGCGTCGTTTCACTCGCCCCCGGCGTGATCGACACCGACATGCAGGCCCAGTTGCGCGCCGCTGACCCGGCGCTATTCCCTGAGCGCGGGCGTTTCGTCGACCTCAAGACCGCTGGCCAGCTCGACACGCCGGCGCAGGCAGCAGCCCGGCTGTTGGCCTACCTCGACCGCCCCGACTTCGGCGCCCAGGCCGTCGCCGACGTGCGCGACGCCTGATCAGGCCAGCCAGGCGGTCAGATCGGCCTTGAGTTGCATCAGGTCGGCCTGCCGCGTGTACATCATGTGGCCGGCATCGTAGTAGTGGTGCTGCACGCGCGCCAGCACGTCCGCTGGCGCGTCCAACTGGGCCAGCGACCAATCGCTGGCGCTGTAGGGCGTGCCCAGGTCGTAGCGGCCGCTGGCGGCAAATACCCGCAGGTGAGGGTTGCGGCGCAGCGCGCGCGCCAGGTCCGGGCTGGTGGAGGTGAAGCCGCCGTGGCCGTTCTCGCCACGATTCCAGTTCCACGCTTTGTGGGCCTCGCGTGACAACACCTGGTAGCGCTGCTCTGAAACCAGGCCCAATTGCTCGCTGAAATAGGCCATGGCGGCCATCGTGTAGGGCGCGGCGATGGCTTCGATGCCGGGGTCGAACTCCCATGCGCGGGTGCGGCTGGCAGCCATCGGCCCGGTGGCACGCGCTTCCAGGCGGCCCACCATGCGCCCACGCGAGCGCAGCGCCTCGAAGAAGAACGTGTGGTCGCTGATGCGCAGGTTCTTTTCTTCCACCAGTTCGCGCGGCAGGCCGGTGAGCTCGCTCAGCCGGCGGGCAATGCGGCTGCGCCGCTTGTCGGACAGCCGTGCGCCGGCATGCAGTGCGGCCACGTACTCCTCGTGCACGAAGGCCTCGGCGGCCGCGCGCGCGGCCGCGGGCGACGCCGCCAGCGGCCCCTGCAACAGGCCGTGGTATTGCGCCGCGTTGGCGAAGCCGGGCAGGAACAGCGCGTACGGCAAGTCATTGGCGGGCGCAAAGACGATGCTCTGCAAGTCCATCGCACACGACACCAGGATCACGCCCGACAGCGCCAAGCCCAGATCCTGCAGCTTGCTGGCCAGGCCGGCACCGCGCGTCGTGCCGTAGCTTTCGCCCGCCAGGTAGACGGGCGAGCCCCAGCGCTTGTGCCTCGTGAGCCACAGTCGCATCACTTCGGCCAGGGCGTCGATGTCGCCGTCCACCGACAGCATCTTCTTGCGCGCGGCGTCGCTGGCGGTCGCCGACCAACCCGTGTGCGGCGGGTCGATGAAGACCAGGTCGAAGTGCTCGAACCAGCTCTGCGGGTTGTCTTCCACCGCGTATGGCGGCAGCGGCATGCTGCCGTCATCGGGCACAACCACGCGCTTGGGGCCGAGCACGCCCAGGTGCAGCCAGATCGATGACGAGCCGGGGCCACCGTTGAATGCAAAACATACCGGGCGCTGCGCCGCGTTGCCGCCCCGCAGCAAATAGGCTGTCGCCAGGATGGCCGCTTCCGGCTCGCCGCGCGCGCCCTCCAGGCCCTCGGCCACGACCGGCACAAAGGCCGCATGCACCGTGTAGTCGTAGCGTTGGCCGCCGATCTGCACCGAGCCCGCGCTTTCGGCGGGCGGGCGCAGGAGAAGTTTCTCGACCTGCTCCTTCTGCAGCTTGGCGGCTTCCGGTGCCGCGGGGGTGCTTGCGGGCGGGTTGAGGGTAGCGTCGGCCATCGATAGCTCCAATAAAGCGCGTGACGTTACCGCAGCCGCTATGCCGCTGTGCCAGCAAGGAATCCGGCGTAGCGCGCCAAGTCCACGTTGCCACCGCTGACGATCACGCCCACGCGCTGGCCGCGCGCCGAAACCACGCCTTCCAGCAGCGCCGCCGCCGCCAGGCAGCCGGTGGGCTCGACCACCATCTTCATGCGTTCGGCGAAGAAACGCAGGGCAGCGATGAGCTGCGCGTCGCTCACGGTGACGATGCTGCTCACCAGGCGCTGGATGACCGGAAACGTGAGCCGGCCGCTGTGCTGGGTCTGGGCCCCATCGGCGATGGTCTGCGGCGTCTCGATGTGCACGATCTCGCCACGCGCCAGGCTCTGCTGGGTATCGTTGCCGGCCTCGGGCTCCACGCCGTGGATCCGGATGCCGGGGCTCAGGTGGTGCGCGGCGACGGCACAGCCCGAGATCAACCCGCCACCGCCGACGCAGACCAGCAGTTGGTCCAGCGGCCCGACCTGCGAAATCAGCTCGGCGGCGGCAGTGCCCTGGCCGGCCATCACATGCGGGTGGTCGTAGGGCGGTATCAGTGTCATGCCGCGCTCGGCGGCCAGCCGCTGGCCGATGGCCTCGCGGTCTTGCGCATAACGGTCGAAGATGATCACCTCGCTGCCTCTCTGGCCAGTCTGGTAGCCCCGTGTGGCAGCGAGTTTGGCCGCAGGCGCATCTTGCGGCATCACGATCACCGATGGCATGCCCAGCAGCCGCGCTGCGAGCGCAATCGCCTGGGCGTGGTTGCCCGACGAAAACGCGATCACACCGCCGCGCCGCTGCTCGGGCGTGAACTGCGCCAGCGCGTTGTAGGCGCCACGAAACTTGAAAGCGCCCATGCGCTGCAGGTTTTCGCACTTGAAGAAGATACGGGCGCCCGTTCGCTCGTCGGCCGTGGCGGATGTCTGCACCGGCGTGCGGTGGGCCACGCCCTCGAGTCGCGCGGCGGCAGCGGAAACGTCGGCATAGGCTATCGCCAGTGCAGCCATCGAGGCAGGTCCTTGTGGTCGTTGGAGCGTGAAATCAAGCGTAGGGCGCCCCCGATTCTGGGGGCGGCTCACCATTTCCTTGTCAGCTTTGCGGCGGTGTGTGCCGTTAACCTCTCATCGTGCTGAATCCTCTGTGCATGAATGCCCTGACCCAGACCGAGGCTCAAACGCTCTCGCTGGTCGAGATCATCGAGCTGAAATGGTTGCTCGCTGGCGAGGGCGTGCGCATCCACGTGGAACGCGTCCAGACCGACCCTGCCTACGCCAGGTGGGCGCTCGACCAGGCCGCGGCCTCGGCCAGCCCGGCCTTGCGAGCGGCAGCACTGCGGTTGCAGGGCCGACTCGGTTTCATCGCAGACTGACGCTCGGCCGGGCCCGCCGGCCCGCGGGAATCTGCCATCGGCGTAGCATGTCGGCTCGGCCATGCCGAGCGGTGCCGCGGCGCCGCAGGAGGTCTGCGATGAAGCACTTCGACGCCCTGATATCCGCCTTGCTGCTGTGCGGCCTGCTCGGCGCCTGTGCCACGCCGCCGCCGCCCGCCGCCGCCGGGCCCAGCCTGCTGCACGACAGCCTGTTTGCACCCCCGACCCAGGCCATCAACGCCGACGGCATCTTTTCGCTCAGTGATGCCATGCGGGCGTACGCTGCCAGCGAGCTGAACGCCTTTGCGCCCCTGAGCGACCCGCGGCGCGCGCTCATCGCCGCGCTCTACGACAAGAGCGGATTGCGCCTGGACTACGACGGTGGCACCACGCGCAATGCAGCGGAGGCCTTTGAGGCACGCGCCGGCAACTGCCTCTCGCTGGTGATCATGACGGCCGCGTTTGCCAAGCACCTGGGGCTTCCGGTCAGCTACCAGAGCGTGCTGGTCGAGGACTTCCACAGCCGCAGCGGCGGCCTCAGCCTGACCAGTGGCCATGTCAACCTCGTGCTTGAGCGCCTGCCGGTGCGCACCCGGCACAACTTCAGCCCGGAAGAATCGTTGACCGTCGACTTCCTGCCGCAGCGCGAGTTGCGGGGTCAGCGCACCCTGCCGCTGGACGAAAGCCGGCTCGTGGCCATGTACATGAACAACCGCGCCGCCGAGTCCCTGGCTGCCGGTCGCATTGCCGACGGCTACTGGTGGGCGCGCGCAGCACTGCAGCAGGATCCGGCGTTTGCGGCCGCCGCCAACACCCTCGGCGTGGTCTATTCGTGGGCGGGCCACCCCGCGCAGGCCGAGCAGGCGCTGCGCCACGTGCTCGCCGGTGAGCCCGGCAATACCAGTGCGCTGTCCAACCTGGTGCGCCTGCTCGAGCGCAGCGGACGCGGTGAGCAAGCGCAGGCCATGGCGGCGAAGCTGGCGCGGCTGCAACCCGAACCGCCTTTCCTCTACTTCGATCGGGGCCGACAGGCCATGGCTGCCGGTGACCCGCAGGCCGCACGCGACCTTTTTGCGCGCGAGTTGCGCCGCCAGCCCGACCAGCCCGAGGTGCACTTCTGGGCCGCACTCGCACATTGGCAGCTCGGCGACGACGACCGTGCCGCCCGCCATCTGCAGTTGGCGATGGAAAACAGCCTCAGCCGCAACAGCCACGACCGGTACGCCGCCAAGCTGGACTGGCTGAGGTCGCGACATCTGCAATAGCGCGCGGCCGCGGCAGGCCTGAAAATGCACCTGTGATCTCCACCCGCCGCACTCGATGAGAACCGCCGCCAAGCCCAACCCGCTGATGGAAATCGTCATCACCATCCTGGTGCCGGCGCTGATCCTGATGAAACTCAGCGGCGCCACCAGCCTGGGCACCATGTGGGCCTTGCTCGTGGCGCTGGCCTTCCCTTTTGGCTGGGGCCTGTGGGACGGCTGGCGGCGCCGCAAGCTCAGTTGGCTCGCCGTGCTGGGCGTGGTCAGCACGCTGCTCACCGGTGGCATCGGGCTGTTGGCGCTGGATGCCCGGTGGCTCGCCATCAAGGAAGCGGCGGTGCCCACGCTCATCGGCGTCGTGATCCTGGGCTCGGCCTGGACCCGCACACCGCTGATCCGCCTGCTCGTATTCAACGCCACGCTGTTCGACGTGGATCGGGTGCACAAGGCGTTGGACGAGAGGCGCAATGTGGACGCCTTCGAGCAGTGCCTGCGCACCGCCACCATGCTGCTGGCGGGCACCTTCTTCTTTTCGGCCGTGGCCAACTACGTGCTGACGCGCTGGGTCGTCACCAGCCCGGCAGGCAGCGAGGCCTTCAACGAAGAACTGGGTCGGCTCACGTTGCTGAGCTACCCGATCATCGCGATCCCGTCGATGTTGATGATGATGGGCCTGTTGTACTGGTTGGCTCGCGAGGCCAGGGCGCTGACGGGGCTGCACATCGGGGACATGCTGCACGCGGCCTGAGTTGGCCCGCAAGACGCCGGGTGCGGCGCCGCCCCCAGGGGGGAGTCGGCCTCTTCGGGCGGCCGCGCGAGGCCTAGAATCAAGGACTTGTCCGCGCCGTCTGTCGAAATCCACCCGCCTGCCATGCGCCTGTGCCCGACCGTAGGACCCGTTCAATCGCCTGGGCGCCGGGCTCTGTTGTTGGCCGGGGCGGTCTCGGCACTGCTGGGCGCAGGCGCGGCAAGCGCCCTCGACAAGCCCGCCGGTACCGTGGTGCTCACCATCGGTGGACGCGTGCGCAACCCCAACGACGCCACGCGTGCGCATTTCGACATGGCGATGCTCGAGGGGTTTGCGCAGCACAGCTTTACGACCCGCACGCCCTGGTACGCGCAAGCCCGCCGCTTCACTGGCCCGCTGCTGCGCGACGTGCTTGCCAGCGTGGGCGCCCAGGGCACGATGCTGCGGCTGACCGCGCTCAACGACTACACCGTGGACATGCCCTTTGACGACGCCCAGCGGCACGATGTGATCATTGCCCGCCTGATCGACGGCCGCCCGATGGCCGTGCGCGACAAGGGCCCATTGTTCGTGGTCTATCCCTTTGACTCGCGGCCGGCATTGCGCAGCGCGGTCTACTACAGCCGTTCGGCATGGCAGCTGCGGACGATCGACGTGATCTAGCGCGCGCATCGCGCACGCCGCCCCGCCTGTCCTGGCTGGGCCTGGTGGGGTTCGGCCTGGCGGTGGCGCTGCTGGCGGTGGCGCTGGTGCAGGCACGCCAGTTCTCGCTGCTGCGCCAGGCCGTTCAGTCGGGTGACGACTTTGCCGTACTCAGCATCTACGAGGCCGAAGCGGAGTACCTGCGCCTGCGTGAGCAATGGCGGCTGGCCACTGACGATCGTTTGCCGCTCGATGCCGACGCACTGAGGCTGCGCTATGAGATCTGGGTCAGCCGCATCGGGCTGCTGCGCACGGAACGGCTCGGCCTGCTGCTCAGCGCCCGTGAAGACCACCAGCCCACGATGGCCCAGGTGCAGGGCTTCATCGCCGGCGCCGACCGCGCCTTGGGTGCCGCCCCCGAGGCCGAGCTCAGCCGCACCTTTGTCGCGGCACTGCTGCCGCCGCTTGAGGCGCTGGGATTGCCGATACACGGCCTGTCGATCAGCGCCTCGCACCGCGTGGCCGAGCGACTTGAACAACGCACGCAGGCAGTGCGCCAACAGGGCCAGCTCGGCCTGGCCCTGACGGTCTTTCTCTCGGTGCTGACACTGGCCTTTGCCTATATCGCGCTGCGCCAGGTGCGCCAACTGCGCGAGCGCCGCGGTGTGCTCGAAGACCTGGCCACCAACCTGCGCCAGGCACGCCGCGAGGCCGAAGCCGCCAGCGAGGCCAAGAGCGCCTTCCTGGCCAATATGAGCCACGAGATCCGCACCCCCTTCCACGGCCTGATGGGCATGCTTTCGCTGCTGCGCGAAACCGGACTCACGGCGCATCAGGTCGATTACCTGCGCACGGCCACCGAGTCCGCCGACCACTTGCTGGCGATCCTCAACGACATCCTCGACGTATCGCAGCTCGAGAGTGGCCGCATGACGCTGGCCCGCGCCCCTGTCGATCTGCGCGCCCTCCTGCGCGACGTGGACGCACTGATGCGGCCGCAGGCCAACGCCAAGGCCCTGGCGCTGCATATCGGCACCGACCCCGATGTGCCCGAGCACATCCTGGCCGACGCCACGCGAGTCAAGCAGATCATCTTCAACCTGCTGGCCAACGCGATCAAGTTCTCCGACCACGGGACGGTCGTGCTCGACGTGAAGCCGGTGGCCCAGGCCGGCGGCACTGCCGAGATCGAGTTCGTGATCACGGACACCGGCATCGGCATGGACGAGGCCACGCTGGCGCACTTGTTCAACCGCTTCGTGCAGGGCGACAACTCGCGTTCACGCCGGCACGGCGGCACCGGGCTGGGTCTGGAGATCTCGCGCAACCTGGCGCGCCTGATGGGCGGCGACGTCGCCGTGCGCAGCAAGCCCGGTGTCGGCAGCTGCTTCACCTTTCGCATGCCGCTGCACGCCCTGGCCGGGCCGCGCACCACGCAGGCCGATAGCCCCCCCACTGACGCGGCACCATCGCGGCCTCTGCAGGTGCTGGTGGCCGAAGACCACCCCGTCAACCGCCAGTACATGGCCGCGCTGCTCGAAAGCCTGGGCCACCAGGTCCACTTCACGACCAACGGCCAGGAGGCCGTGCAGGCGGCACGCGAGCGCCGCTTTGACGTCGTCTTGATGGATCTGCACATGCCCGTGCTCGATGGCCTGGCGGCCACGCGCGCCATCCGCGCCTTGCCCGACCCGGCACTGTCCACCGTGCCCATTGTGGCCCTGACGGCCGACGCCTTTGCCGCCACGCGTGAGCGCTGCCTGGTCGCCGGCATGAACGATTTCCTCACCAAGCCGGTCAGCCCCCAGATGCTCGCCACTTCGCTGCGGCGCTTGTTTGGCAGCGCCGCCGGCACCCCACCGGCAGCCACCACGGACAGGGCTCCGGTGCTGGCTGCGGTGCGCAGCGGTACCCAGCCGGTGATCGACGAAGCCGCGATGGCGATGGCCCTGCAGGCCATGCCGCGGGCCAGGCTGGCGGCCATGATCGAGTCCTTCCTCGACCAGGGCCCGGACACCGTGCAACACCTGCGCGCCGCGGTGCGCGATGCCCAGCCGCTGGAGTTGCGCGTCAATGCCCATGCCGCCACCGGCGCCGCACTCAATCTGGGCCTGGCCGCCTTGGCCGCCACGGCCCAGACGCTGCAGGAGGGCGCCGCCCACCTGCCGGCGCATGAAATCGCGCGCCTGGTGCAGCGCTACGAAGAGCTGTTGCCGGTGACCCGCGCGGCGGTGCGGGCGTGTGCACTGCTGGCACCGCCGACGGTCACACAATGACGGGTTCGGGCTCCAGGCGGATGCCGAAGCGGCCATAGACGCTCTCCTGGATTGCCCGTGCCAGCGTCACCACCTCGGCCCCGCTCGCGCCGCCGCGGTTGACCAGGACAAGCGCCTGCTTCTCGTACACACCGGCGCGACCGACTGACTTTCCCTTCCAGCCACAAGCGTCGATGAGCCACCCAGCGGCGAGCTTGATGCTGCCGTCGGGCAGAAGGTAGTGCACGATTTCCGGGTCGCGGCCGATGATGTCGCGGCATTGCTCGGCACTGACCACCGGGTTCTTGAAAAAGCTGCCGGCGTTGCCGATCAGCGCCGGGTCGGGCAGCTTGGCGCGGCGGGTCGCGCAGACCCACTCGAAGACCGTGCCGGCATCAGGTGCGCGGTTGCCGGTCTCCAGCATCTTGCGCTCCAGGTCCAGATAGCCCAGCACCGGTTGCCACGGCCGGGGCAAGCGCAGGCGCACCCGCGTGATGACGGACTTGCCGGCCAACCCGTCAGGCTGCTTGAAGATGCTGTCGCGGTAGCCGAAGTGACACTCGGCCGCACCCAGCGTGACGCTGCGGCCGGTGACGAGGTCCACCGCGTCCAGCGAGTGGAAGCGATCCTTCAGCTCGACACCGTAGGCGCCTATGTTCTGCACCGGCGCCGCGCCCACCAGGCCCGGGATCAAGGCCAGGTTTTCCAGGCCCGGCCAGCCATTCCTGAGGGTCCAGTCGACCAGGCCGTGCCAGGATTCACCGGCGCCGGCCTCCACGATCCAGGCGTCGGTATCCTCGCGCAGCAGGCGCAGGCCCATGATCTCGACCTTGATCACCACCGCATCCAGGTCGCGCGTGAACACGACATTGCTGCCGCCGCCGAGAACGAACTTGCGAGCCAGGCCGAACTGCGGGTGGTCCACCACCCGGCGCACGTCGGCATCGCTGGCGACGCGGATCAGCGTGCTGGCCACTGCCGGCAGGCCAAATGAGTTGTGCTCGCGCAGGTTGACCCGCTGTTGCACATCGAGGCGGGTTGCGGGGATGGTCATGAGAGAATTTTGATCGATAACAGGGCCATCCAACCGCCACCCGCGCCAGCCGCGCCACCCACATGCCCAGCTTCGATACCGTGATCGAACCCGACCTGGTCGAGCTGCGCAATGCCGTCGAACAGGCGACCAAGGAAATCGGCACCCGATTCGATTTCAAGGGCTCCTGCGCCGACGTTCTGCTGGCCGACCGCAGCGCCAAGGACCGCGAACTCACGCTGTTGGGCGACAGCGACTTCCAGCTCCAGCAGGTGCGCGACGTGCTGATCGCGCGGCTGGCCAAACGCGGCGTGGATATCCGCTTTCTCGACTTCTCGGGCACGCCGCAAAAGATGGGCGGCGACCGGCTCAAGCTGGCAGTGCCCGTCAAGAGCGGAATCGATGCCGAGACAGCCAGGAAGGTCCAGACCGGGCTCAAGGCCAGCAAGATCAAGGTGCAAAGCCAGGTCCAGGGTGACGCGGTGCGCGTGAGTGGCGCCAAGCGCGACGACCTGCAGGCGGCCATCGCGCTGCTGCGCCGACAACTGGCCGACCTGCCGCTGTCGTTCAACAATTTCCGCACATGAGAGCCGCGCGGGCGCTCGCCGCACTGGGCCTGGCGATCACCGGCCTGGCGGCTTGGGGCCAGGGCGGCGCGGGCGTGATATTGGCCGGCCGCATGGGTGAGCGTGCGCTGCTGGTCATCGACGGCCGGCCGCAGACACTGGCCGTGGGCAACACGGTGGCCGGCGTGCGGCTGCTGCGCTGGGAAGGCGACAACGCAGTGGTCGCGCTTGCCGGTGGCACCTTGACGCTGCGCATCGGTGGCGCGCCGGCGCAGATCGGCGCGGTGAGCATGCCGGCGGCAGGCGCCCGTGAAATCGTCGTTACCGCCGGCCCCGGTGGCCACTTCACGCCCGCCGGCACCATCAACGGCAAGGCGGTGCGCTTCATGGTGGATACCGGGGCCACGCTGATTGCCCTCGGGCGCGATGACGCCGAGCGGCTGGGGCTGGACCTGCGCAGTGCCCGCGCCGGCGTCAGCCACACCGCCAACGGCCCGGTGGCCGTGCAGATGGTCACGCTGGACCGGGTGCGGGTGGGCGAGGTCGAGCTGGCCAACGTGGCCGCGGTCGTGCTGCCCACGGCAATGCCGTTCGTGCTGCTGGGCAACAGCTTCCTGGGCCGCTTTCAGATGCGGCGCGACAACGACGTGATGCGGCTCGAGTTGCGCTGAAGGGCTGTCCCTGCCGGGACACGAATTTTTCGAACGATCGTGCTAGAAATGCAGGCTGCATCGGATACCGCGCAGCGCCGAAGGAACGCCCCGCCATGGACTTGAACTTCACCGCCGACGAACTCGCCTTCCGGCAAGAAATCCGGCACTGGGTGGCCGACAACCTGCCTGCCGAGATCAGCGAGAAGGTGCGCCACGCGCTGCGCCTGTCACGCGACGATCTGCAACGCTGGGCCAGGATTCTGGGCAAGAAGGGCTGGCTGGGTTGGGGCTGGCCACAGCAGTTCGGTGGCCCGGGCTGGAACGCCATCCAGCGCCATCTGTTTGAAGAAGAGTGTGCGCTGGCCGGCGCGCCCCGCGTGATCCCTTTCGGGCCGGTGATGGTGGCGCCGGTGATCATGGCGTTTGGCAGCCCCGCGCAGCAACGGCGCTTTCTGCCCGGCATCGCCAGCGGCGAGGTCTGGTGGAGCCAGGGCTACAGCGAGCCGGGAGCGGGCTCGGACCTGGCTTCACTGAAGTGCAAGGCCGAGCGGGTATCAACAAGCTCGGGTGACAAGTACATCGTCAACGGCCAGAAGACCTGGACCACCCTGGGCCAATATGGCGAGTGGATCTTCTGCCTCGTGCGCACCAGCAACGAGGGCAAGCCGCAAACCGGCATCAGCTTCCTGCTCATCGACATGAAGAGCCCCGGCATCACCGTGCGCCCGATCATCCTGATGGACGGCGAGCACGAGGTCAACGAAGTCTGGTTCGACAACGTCGAAGTGCCGGCGGAAAACCTGGTGGGCGAAGAGAACAAGGGTTGGACCTACGCCAAGCACCTGCTGGCGCACGAACGCACCAATATCGCCGATGTCAACCGTGCCAAGCGCGAGCTCGAGCGTCTCAAGCGCATCAGCAAGGCCGAGGGCGTCTATGACGATCTGCGCTTCCGCGACCAGATCGCGCTGCTCGAGGTCGATATCGTGGCGCTGGAGATGATGGTCCTGCGCGTGCTGTCGGCCGAGAAGAGCGGCAAGCAGAGCCTGGACGTGGCCGGCCTGCTGAAGATCCGCGGCAGCGAGATCCAGCAGCGCTACGCCGAGCTGATGATGCTCGCCGCCGGGCCCCTGGCGCGCCCGTATATCCATGAAGCCATGGCCGCCGGCTGGCAGGGCAACCTGGCCTTCCCGGCGCTCATCCTGCCGCTGGCCGGCACCTACTTCAACTATCGCAAGACGACGATCTACGGTGGCTCGAACGAGATCCAGCGCAATATCGTGGCGCAAACGGTATTGGGAAGCTGACCATGGATTTCGACTTCACCGACGACCAGGAATCCCTGCGCGATGCCGTGCGGCGCTGGGTGGACCGGGGCTACCCGTTCGAGCGCCGGCACGCCCTGGCGCAGGCCGGTGGCGCCAGCCGCGCCGTCTATGCCGAGCTGGCCGAGTTGGGCCTGGCGGGCCTGGCGGTGGCCGAAGCGTACGGCGGCCTGGGCATGGGGGCGATCGAGGCCATGGTGGTGTGCGAGGAACTCGGCCGCGGCCTGGTGAACGCGCCCTACGCCCACGCGGCATTGATGTCGCCGCGCTTGTTGGCGGCGGCGCCCGCCGCGCTGCAGTCGGCCTGGCTGCCACGCCTCGCCACAGGCGCTGCGCTGGTGGTGCCGGCGCTGCAGGAACGAGGCGCGCGCTACCAGCTCGCAAACTTGGCCGCGCGCGCCCGGCCTGAGGGCAGCGGCTGGCTCGTCGATGGCGTCAAGTGCGTGGTGCCCGCCGGTGACGAGGCCGACGCCTATATCGTGCCGGCGCGCTTGCATGGCGGCGACCGCGACGCGACCGGCATCGCACTGTTCCTGGTTGAACGCGCTGCCGTGCAACTGACCGCCTACGCCACGCAGGACGGTGCCCGTGCCGCCGATATCACACTGGCCGCCGCGCCGGCGCAGCTCATCACGCTGGACGGCCACGCCGTGCTTGAGGCCGCGGTCGACGTCGGCATTGCCGCCCAGTGCGCCGAGGCCGTGGGGCTGATGGACAGGCTGGTCGCCATCACGGTGGAGTACCTGAATATGCGCAAGCAGTTTGGCACCACGCTGGCCAGCTTCCAGGCGCTGCGCCACCGCATGGCCGACGTCAAGATGCAGCAGGAGCTGGGCCGCTCGATGAGCTACTACGCCAGCCTCAAGCTCGGCGAGCCCAGCGCGGCGCGCCGGCGCGCCGTCTCGCAGGCGCGGGTGCAGCTCGGGCACTCGATGCGCTTCGTCGGCCAGCAGTGCATCCAGTTGCACGGTGGCATTGCCTGCACCGACGAGTGCATCGCCAGCCACTATTTCAAGCGCCTCACGATGCTTGAGCTGAGCCTGGGCGACACCCTGCACCACCTGGGTGAAGTGTCGGCGCGGATGCAGGATACGGCCGGCGTCTTTGCCTGAACGCCAGGCGCGATGAGCGTATACGCACTCGACCCCGGCTCGATCACCGACGTGCCCGGCCTGACCGTGGGTCACGCCGCCGAGCCCGGGCGTGCCACCGGATGCACCGTCGTGCTGTGCCCGCAGGGCGTGGTCTGCGGCGCCGCCATTCGAGGTGGCGCGCCAGGCACGCGCGAGACCGATCTGCTGCGCCCCGAGAACACCGTGGAGCGCGTGCATGCCGTGCTGCTGACCGGAGGCAGCGCCTTCGGGCTCGATGCGGCGGGTGGCGTGATGCGTTGGCTGGACGAGCGCGGCCACGGCCTGGCGGTGGGCCCCGTCCGCATCCCCATCGTGCCTGCCGCCGTGCTCTTCGACCTGTGGCTGGGTGACGCCCGCATACGCCCGGGTGCGGCGGCCGGCTATGCGGCTTGCGCGGCGGCATGCGCGGCGGCGCCGGCGCAGGGCAACGCAGGCGCGGGCCTGGGTGCCACGGTCGGCAAGCTGTTCGGCATCGGGCGCGCCATGAAAGGCGGCATCGGCAGCGCGTCAGTGCAAGCGGGCGGCTTCACGGTGGCGGCGCTGGTGGCGGTCAACGCCATCGGCGATGTGCTGGACGAAGCCGGCCAGGTCATCGCCGGCGCCCGCACACCTGACGGCGGCGGCCTTGTGCGCAGCACTGCCGCCTTGCTGGCCGGCGCCGGCCCGGCTCAGGTGCTGGCGGGCACGGCCACCACCATCGGCGTGGTGGCCACCGACGCGGTGTTGACCAAGGTCCAGGCAACCCAGTTCGCGGCTCTCGCGCACCACGGCCTGACCCGCGCCGTGAGCCCCATCACGGTCAACGACGGCGACACTCTCTTTGCCCTCGCCACCGGCGGCAGCGGCCGCAGCGGCGATCTCAGCGCCTTGGGCGCATTGGCCGCCGAAGCCGTGGCACGTGCGATCCGCAATGGCGTGCGCGCGGCGGCGTCGATGCCAGAACCGTACTTGCCGGCAGCGCGCGACATCGGGCTGGCCTGATGTCGAGAGGCCATCCTGACCTCTGAGTCATGCCAACACCGTCATCACCAGGAGACGCAAGATGAAGATCCAACGCCGCAGCCTCTGCACTGCCCTGCTGGCCGCCGCGTTGATCGCCGGCTGCACCACCGCGCCCAACCAGCCCGTGGCGCCTGCCGCGCCGCCGCCGCCGCCGCCGCCGCCGATCATCTTTGTGCACGGCAACGGCGACAGCGCCGCGTTGTGGACGACCACGCTGTGGCGCTTCGAGAGCAACGGCTGGCCCCGCGATCGCCTGCATGCGATCGACTTCCCGTACCCCACGGCACGCAGCGACGACGCCAAGCCGCAAGAGGGCCGCAGCTCCAGCACCGAACAGATGCAGCAGCTCGCCGCCGAAGTGGCGCGCGTGCGCCTGGCGACCGGCGCCACCCGGGTCGTATTGATGGGCAACTCGCGCGGCGGCAATGCGATCCGCAACTACATCCAGCATGGCGGCGGCGACAAGACCGTCTCGCACGCCATCCTCAGTGGCACACCCAACCACGGCATCTGGGTCAACCCGGCCTTCCAGCCTGGCAGCGAATTCAACGGCGCGGGTCCCTTGCTGACCGCGCTCAACGCCCCCAAGGGCCCGAGCGGCGACGAGGTCACACCCGGCGTGCTGTGGTTGACGATCCGCTCCGACAACAACGACAAATACGCCCAACCCGACGGTGTCTGGATCGGCGCCAAGGGCACGCCGACAAATGTCAGTTTCGACGGCCCGGCGCTCAAGGGTGCGCGCAATGTGGTGCTGGCCGGGCGCGACCACCGCGAGGTGGCCTACCACGCCGAAGCCTTTGCCGCGGCCCATGAATTCATCACCGGTCGCGCACCGGCCACGTTGTTGACGACGGCGCAGGATCGCGTCGTGCTCGACGGCCGCATCACCGGCGTTGCTGCCGCCGGCCCGACCAACCTGCCGCTGGTCGCCGCCCGCGTGGCGGTATATGCCGTCGATGGCAGCAGCGGCGCCCGGCTGGGCGCGGCGCTGGTGGACAAGGTGGTCGATGCCGATGGCCGCTGGGGCCCGATCACCACCGACTCGCGCACGCCGCTCGAGTTTGTCACCAGCGCGCCCGGCCATGCCGTCACCCACATCTACCGCTCGCCATTCACGCGCTCATCGGACATCGTGCACCTGCGGCCCGAGCGCCTGGCAGATGCCGACAAGGCGGCGGCCGCCGTCCTGAGCCTGACCCGGCCGCGAGGCTACTTCGGCCTGCCGCGCGACAGCATCATGCTCGACGGCAAACCCGCCAGCGGCATCCCACCCGGTGTGGCCGGCGTCGCCAGCAGCAAGCTCAAGCTCGATGCTGGCGCGGGCCGGCCGGTGGCGGCCGAATACCGCTCGGGCGCAATCAGCGAGCGCATCGTCGGCGTCGCCTGGCCGGTGCGTGACGCGGCGGGTGCCGACCACGTCGTCGTGCTGGAACTGCACCAGTAGCGACGCGTCGGGCTAGCCGCCTCAAGGCGGCTAGCGCCAGCCGCGAGACGCGGCCGGCCTTCGGGCCGTCCAAGTCCGCGCAGGCGGACTTGGAGCCGCGGCCCTCAGCCCCCGTGGGGGGCAGGAGCGAAGCGACGTGGGGCTGACATCTAGCGCCCGGGCGTCGCAACCACGGCGCCAGCGGCGTGGCGTGCGATCGCCTGCTTCAGGTCTTCGTACTGCTCGCAGCGGGCCTGGCACAGCCGCTCCAGTTCACGCAGGTGCTTTTGTGCATCCGCCGGTTTGCCCGCCAGCAGATAGGCCTCGCCGATATATTCATGTGCGCCCAGGTGCGCGGGTTCGATCGCCAAAGCACGCTGGTAGTGGACGAACGCGGGTTCGAGCTGGCCGCTCTTGCGGTAGGCGTAGGCGAGCCAGTTGTGGCCGTCGGCATCGTCGCGCACGCGCGCCACGTAGGGCCGCAGGATGCCGATGGCGGCGGCAAACTGGCCCGCCTTGATGGCCGCCACGGCCTCGGTCACTTCGCGTGCGACCGCAACCGACTCATCGGCGCCGCCCGCACCCCCACCACCGGCCGCCAGCACCGGCGTGACCGCAGCAGCGCCGGCCAGGCACAACGCCCAGAGCATGACTTGCATACGCATCCAGATCTCCCCGGACCGCCCCGCAGGGGCCCCGGCTGGGTATACGGTTACACGGTGCCGTCAATTCCACACCGCGGCTGCATCTGGCCCTTGCGCACATCGAGCCAGGAGGTGCGGCTGGCACGGCCTGGAAGAAAAGCAGGCACGAGCCCGTATACCTGCACAGCGGGAGATCAGCCATGGATATGTCGCGCAAGACTTTTCTGCTACACACGGCCGCCGGCGGCGCCTGGCTGCTGACGCTGGGCAGTTGCGGCGGCGGCGGCGGCGCGGACTATGGTGCCGGCGCCCCACCACCACCGCCACCCCCACCGAGCAGCGGCTGCGCTGCCACGATCCAGGACAACCACGGCCATGCCTTGGCGATACCCGCGGCCGACCTCAATTCCGCGGTCGCCATCACCTACAGCATCCTGGGTGCGGCTGACCACAGCCACAGCGTGACTTTCAGTGCGGCGCAACTGGCGCAATTGAAGGCCGGCCAGGCCGTGACGGTGCAGTCCACCACGACCTTCGAGCACAGCCACGGCGTGACCGAGACCTGCACCTGAGGCGCACGCGCCGGCCTCATGTCGGGGTCTGACGGCAGGCCGAATGGGGCCGCCAGCCACCGATGCGACACTCGTGCGCATGCGTATCTCACAGATCCTTTTCAGCCAGGGCCTGGGCAGCCGGCGCGACTGCGCGACGTTGCTGCGCAGCGGAGTGGTCCAGGTGGCGGACCGCACCGTGTACAGCGCCGATGAAGACTTTGCCACCGAAGGCCTGGTATTCGTGGTGCAGGGCCAGCCCTGGTCCTACCAGGCCGAGGCCATGCTCATGCTGCACAAGCCCGCCGGTTACGAGTGCTCGCGCGAGCCACGCCACCACGCCGGCGTGATGAACCTGCTGCCGGCGCCGCTGCAGCGGCGCGGCGTGCAGCCGGTGGGCCGGCTCGACCAGGACACCACGGGCCTCTTGCTGCTCACCGACGTGGGCGTTCTCATCCACCGCCTGACCAGCCCGCGGCACCATGTGCCCAAGGTCTATGAGGTGGGCACCAAACACGAAGTGGACGAGGCCCAGGTGGCGGCCCTGCTGGCCGGCGTGGTGCTGCACGACGACCCGCTGCCGGCGCGCGCGGTGGCCTGCACGCGGACGGCATCGCACGCGCTCCAGCTCACGCTCATCGATGGCCGCTACCACCAGGTCAAACGCATGCTGGCGGCCGTGGGCAACCGGGTCGAGACCTTGCATCGCAGTGCATTCGGATCGTTGACACTGCCCCCCGATCTGGCGCCCGGCGGCTGGCGCTGGCTCAGCGCAGCCGAGCGGCAGGCCCTCAGCGCACCGGCGGCGGCGGCGCTGCCGCCGGCCCCGCCGGCTTGATCGCCTCGAACTCCCAGATCAGATGCCCGCAGGCGCCGCGCCGGATGCGCTGCGCCAGGCGCAGTTTCTGCCACCAGCCCGCCGGTGGCGCTATATAGGCCACCTGGGGGTCGGGCCGCGTCAGTTGCACGCGGCGGGCGACAAAGTCACCGTTGAAGCCGTACATCGCTGCCATCCTTTGCGGCCGCGTGAAGTAGGTGTGGGTATCGACCGTCATGATGTTGACGTGCGTCGGGTCCTGGAATGCGGCCTTGCCGGGATATACCGGGGTCACGGCGTAGAGCATGCCGCCCGGCCGCAGCACACGCCAGATCTCGTTCATCAGCTCGATGAACGGAAAGCGCGTGGATCGCCCGTCGGCGGTGGCCAGCACACGCGGCACATGTTCGAGAAAGTCGTAGGCCGAGACCGAATCGAAACTGCTGCTGGCAAACGGAATCGGCTCGGTTGCCAGGTTGGCGCAACGGATCGGGCCGCCCGCCACGTTGCCCGAAAGGTCCACTCCAAACAGCTCGTCACGCCGATAGGGGTTGCGCGGCACCGGGCCGCAGCCCAGATCGAGGTGTTGCGTCATCGGGCGTGGCGGCCGAACAGGCCCAGCAGCGATGCCGCTGCGCCCAGCAGCCGCGTATTCGGGTCGTTGCGACCAGCCGCCCGGCGGCGCTGCAACAGGCGCTGCGCCGTCGCCGGCATGCCGTGCGTCAGCAGCGAGCGCGCCAGGCGCCTGGCATCGCGGCCGCGAAAGAAATCGTCGGGCATCGCGTCCAACCACTGCGACAGCGTGCCTTCGTCGAGCACGCGCGGCAGGTTGTACGGGCCATGGAAGCCGAAGGTGGGCCCACGTGGCGCTTCGTTCTCGAAGGCAAACCGCCGCGCCAGCGCGGGCGGCGCAAAGCTCACGCCATGCTCGCGCTCCAGCAATTCGCGGTGGGTACGGCACAGCATCTGGTCCTCGGGGTGCGTTTCGGTGATGCGCGGGTCCAGGCCCGCCGCCAGCAGACGGCGCGAGCGCAGTGAAAAACCACCGTTACCGACACTGCGGCCCGCCGGCTGGTCGGGCCACACGGCGCCGAGGTAATCGTGCACCAGGAACTCATCGCTCCAGGCGTCGGCGTCGATCACAAAGCCGTCCCACTGCGTGATCAGAACGTGCGAGGTGTGGATATGCGCAGGCAACTGGCGCAGCACGAAGTGCGAATACTCGGCACCGCTGCGGATCGGGTCGATCGGCACGACCTCGATCCCCGGCAGGGCGCGGTCGGGGCTCCAGCCGTGGCTGAACAACAGCACGCGGCCGAAACGAATGCCGGCCATCGAACGTTGCAGCGCCTGCGCCGCCAGCGCCGGTGAGCGCGTGTCCACGGCACACAAGGTCACCTGCGCAAGGGGGAGCCGGCTCATGCGAACCATTGTGCCAGCGGCCCCCTGTCAGCGGCCCCGCCCGCCGTGACTACACTGGGCACCGATGGAGACACGCCACATCGGCATCAGCCTGGGCAATATCGGTGCCCTGCATGACGGGCTGGGCGAGTTCTCGTTGCAGATCGGCCAGCGCATGGCCGCGATCGCGCCCGCCTGGCGCGAGCAGTTCGGCATCGCCATCGACTTCCACATGCGCCCCAAGCTCTTCGGCCTGTACGGCGATGGCGTCGGCTACCTGCCCGTCAACCGCTGGCAACGCGTACGGCACGTACAAGCACAACCCTACGCCCTGTGGCACTCGCTGCACCAACTCAACAAGACACGGCCGCCGCAGGGCTGTGGCCCGCGCGTCGTGACCGTGCACGATCTCAACTATCTCTACGGCCGCAACGCCTACTCCACCTGGCGCCACAACCGCCGCACCGCCGCGCTGATGCGGCGCACCGATGTCGTGGTGGCCATCAGCCGCCACACCGCCGGCGATGTGCAACACCACCTGGGCTGGAGCGGGCCGTTGGAGGTCATCCACAACGGCGCGCGCAGCTTCGTGGCCGCCCCGCGCGAGCCGCTGCCGGGTTGGGCGGCTGACGATGCGCGGCCTTTCTTGTTCCACCTGAGCCGCATGTCGGCCTCCAAGAACCCGGCGGCGATCATCGGCCTGGCGCGTCTGTGGCCCGAGATGACCTTTGTGCTGTGCGGCCCGCCCAGCGACGACGCGAAGCAGTTGCGTGCCAGCGTGCGACTGCCCAATGTGCAGTTCCACCTGGGCATCAGCGACGCCCACAAGGCCTGGGCCTATGCCCGCTGCACGGGTTTCCTGTTTCCGTCGCTGACCGAGGGCTTCGGCCTGCCGCCGATCGAAGCCATGCACTTCGGCAAGCCGACATTCCTTGCCCGGCGCACCTGCCTGCCAGAGATCGGCGGCGCGGCGGCGGACTATTTCGATGACTTCGACCCGGTCGCGATGAAGCAGGTCATCGAGCAGGGCCTGGCGCGCCAGCTCGAGCCGGGCCGCGCCGATGCCATCCGTGCCCATGCCGCGCAGTTCGACTGGGACCGGGCTGCGGCGGCCTACCTCGCGCTGTACCGCCGGTTGCTCGGGTTGGGCGTCGAGCGGGCGCCGGGATAATCGCGGCCCATGCGGATCCATCGCGGGTTTCATCTGGGCGTGCCGGGCTGCGCCCTCACGATCGGCAATTTCGACGGCGTGCACCGCGGCCATCAGGCCATGCTGGCGCTGCTCACCAACGAGGCGCGTCACCGCGGCCTGCCGGCCTGCGTGCTGACCTTCGAACCGCACCCGCGCGACCACTTCGCGCGCAAGGCCGGCCAACCCGGGGCCGCGCCAGCGCGCATCGCCACGCTGCGCGACAAGCTCGCCGAGCTGGAACGCTGTGGCATCGACCATGCCGTGGTGGTGCGCTTCGACGACGCCTTTGCCGCCATGCCGCCGCAGGCCTTCATCGACGATATCCTCGTGCGCGGCCTGCATGCGCGCTACGTGCTGGTGGGCGATGACTTCAAGTTCGGTGCCCGCCGCACCGGCAACTACGCCATGCTCGACGTCGCCGGCGCCGCCCTGGGCCCGGACGCAAGCTTTGACGTGGCCCGCATGATGAGCTACGAAGTGCATGGCCTGCGCGTCTCCAGCTCGGCCGTGCGCGACGCGCTGGCCGCCGGCGACATGCCACGCGCCGAGGCCCTGCTGGGCCGCCCCTACAGCGTGAGCGGGCACGTGATGCACGGCCGCAAGCTCGGCCGCGAATTGGGCTTTCGCACCCTCAACCTGCGCTTCGCCCACCCGCGACCGGCCGTCAGCGGCATCTTCGTCGTGCGCGTGCACGGCCTGGCCGCGCGCGCGCTGGCGGCGGTGGCCAGCCTGGGCGTGCGGCCGACGGTAGAAGATGCCGGCCGTGTGCTGCTGGAGGTGCACTGCCTGGACTGGCCGGCCACGCTGGGGCCCGAGGGCGGCTACGGGCGCTGCGTGCGCGTGGAGCTGCTGCACAAGCTGCACGACGAGCTCAAGTACGAGTCGGTGGCGGCGTTGCGCGATGGCATTGCGCGCGATACCGCCGCTGCACGGCGCTGGTTCGCGACCGGCCCCTGATGAGCTTGCAAGGAGGCAGCGTGAAAGCCAAGGTACTGATCGCCGCGCTCCTGCTGGCCTTCGCCGCCCTGGCCGTCTTCTTCAGCCTGCCGCGCATCGTGGACGGGCGCATGAACAGCGTCGCGTTGGCGGCGCCGTATCGTGCCGCAGAGCGTGCGGTGGCGCTGCACGACCAGCTCTTCGTCGCCGACCTGCACGACGACGCCCTGCTGTGGCCGCGCGACCTGCTGCGCCGCCACGACCATGGCCACACCGACCTGCCCCGGCTGCAGCAAGGGCGGGTCGGCCTGCAAGTGTTCTCGACGGTGACCAAGACGCCCAAGGGCCTGAACTTCGAGAGCAACGCCGCCGACAGCGACAGCATCACCCTGCTCGTGATGGCGCAACTCTGGCCGCCGCGCACCTGGGGCAGCCTGCTCGAGCGCGCGCTGTACCAGAGCGAGAGGTTGCATGCGGCCGCCGCTGGCAGCGCAGGCCGCATGCGGGTGGTGCGCACGCAGGCGGACCTGGCCGCGATATTCAGCGGCGCCGCGCCAACCGACGGGCGCCTTGCGGCGGTACTGGCCACCGAGGGCCTGCATCCACTGGAAGGCAAGCTGGAGAACGTGGACCGGCTCTTCGACGCGGGTTTTCGGATTGCAGGGCTGACGCACTTCTTCGACAACGAGGTCGGCGGGTCGGCCCACGGGCTGGCGAAGGGCGGCCTCACGCCCTTTGGCCGGCAGGTGGTGGGCCGGCTCGAGGCCAGGCACATGATCGTCGACCTGGCGCATGCCTCGCCCAGGCTCATCGACGACGTGCTGGCGATGGCGACGCGCCCGGTGCTGGTCTCGCACACCGGCGTGCAGGCCACCTGCGCCGGCCCGCGCAACCTGAGCGACGCACACATCAAGGCTATCGCCGCCACCGGTGGCGTGATCGGCATCGCCTACTTCGAGGGTGCGGTGTGCGGCCTGGATGTGGCTGCCATCGTCAAGGCGATACGCCATGCCGTCGCCATTGCCGGCGTGAAACACGTGGCCCTGGGGTCCGATTTCGACGGTGCCATCAAGACGGCCTTCGACACCACGGGCCTGGTGCTGATCACCCAGGGCCTGCTCGAAGCCGGGTTCAGCCAGGCCGAGGTCGCCGACATCATGGGCAACAACGTGCGCCGCCTGCTGGCACTGCTGCTGCCGCCGGCGTGAGGCCGCCAAGCGGCCAGGCGCGGGCGCTTCAGAACCGCCAGGCCATGCCGACGTTGGCTCCCCAGCCATCGCGCTTGTGGGTCAGCGGGCTGGCGGCGGCCGGGCCCAGCAGCCTGGAGGCGCCAGCGCCGGCGAGCAGCGTCCATTCGGGGCCAAAGTTGGTGCGCAGGTTGATGGTCATCGACATATCGCGCAGGCCGGCAGGGGGCGTATAGACCGGCTGGCCGGTGCGCGCCGCCTGCGCCGCGCTGATGCCATAGTAGGTTTGCATGTAGCGGTCGCCGGCCAGTGACAGGCTGGCGCCCACGCCGACCACGCTGGCCGCCGAAATGCGTTGTTCCCAGCCCGCGTTCACGTCGCCGCCATTGCCGCCGCCGCGACCCAGAGCGTCCACGTTCCACGACGCGCCCAGCCGCCACGGCCCCGCCAGCTTCGAGCTGATATTGAGGCGGGCCCGCACGGTCGGCTTGATATCGCCCACGCCGGCGAGCGCTGTGCTGGTGGCTTCGCGGCGGCCGGCGTCGAAGCGCAGCGCCAGATTCATGCGCACGTGATCGCCCTGCACCACGTCGAGCGCCAGGCCGCGTTCCACGTCATCGGCGCGGCGCGTGACAAAACCGCTGGCATTGGTGATGGTCAGACGGCCATAGCGCAAAAACAGCGCCGGGTTGACCTTGAGGCGGTTCTTCTCGGCTCCCTGGTATTCGGGGCGGTACGAACTGATCAGGCCGATGGCGCCCTCCCAGCTGGCGGGCTTGGGTGGCGCGGCGGGCGGCACGACATCGGCCGCCGACGCCCATGCGCACAGCGTGCCGAGCATCGTCACGAGCCCGTAGAGCTTGCAGGGGCGGGAGCGCAGGGTCATCACCTTGGGTCATCAGTAGAATTGGCGACATGCAAATGACCCGGCGACTGCCCCAACCACCTTGGTCTGCAGTGCGCGTGCATGCCGCCACGCGCCAGCGAGCGTCGCGCCGCCGGATTATTGGCGCGGCCGCCTGAAGTCGGGCTTAAGCGCTTCCCCTACGGGGCGCCCAGCCAGCGTCGCCATACCGACGCCGCCTGCCCTGTCCCGGCCGCCACAACCGGCCAGCAAGAGATCGCCATGAGCACCACACCGGACTATCGCAGCACCCTCAACCTGCCCGACACGCCGTTCCCCATGCGTGGCGACTTGCCCAAGCGCGAGCCCGGCTGGGTGCAGTCCTGGAGAGACAGCGGCCTGTACAAGCGCCTGCGCGTGGCGCGCCACGGCGCGCCGCTGTTCGTGCTGCACGATGGCCCGCCCTATGCCAATGGCACGCTGCATATCGGCCACGGCTTCGGCAAGATCCTGAAGGACATGGTCGTCAAGTCCAAGCAGCTGGCGGGCTTTGATGCGCACTACGTGCCGGGCTGGGACTGCCACGGCCTGCCCATCGAGAACCAGATCGAGAAGACCCACGGCCGTGGCCTGCCGCGTGACAAGGTGCAGGCGCTGAGCCGCGCCTACGCGCAGGAGCAAATCACGCAGCAGATGGCCGACTTCCAGCGCCTGGGCGTGCTGGGCGACTGGGCGCACCCCTACCGCACGATGGACCCGGCCAACGAGGCCGGCGAAATCCGCGTCCTCAAGCGGCTGATGGAGCGCGGTTTCGTCTACCGCGGCGCCAAGCCGGTGTACTGGTGCTTCGACTGCGGCTCGTCGCTCGCCGAATTCGAGATCGAATATGCCGACAAGGCCTCGCCCACCGTGGACGTGGCCTTCCCCGCCGCCGACCCGGCTGCGCTGGCCTCCGCCTTCGGGTTGCCGAACCTGGGCAAGCGCGCCTTTGCCGTGATCTGGACCACGACGCCCTGGACGCTGCCGGCCAACCAGGCGCTCAACCTCAACCCGGCACTGGACTACGCACTGGTCGATACCGAACGCGGCTTGCTGCTGCTGGCGCAAGCGCTGGTCGAGAAGTGCCTGGCGCGCTGGGGCCTGGCCGGCACCGTGCTGGCCACCGTACCGGGTGACAAGCTCGCCGGCCTGGCGTTCTGGCACCCGCTGGCCGACGCCCACGAGGGCTATCGCCGCGTCAGCCCGGTGTACCTGGCCGACTACGCCACGGCCGACGACGGCACCGGCATCGTGCACTCGGCGCCGGCCTATGGCGTGGAGGATTTCAACTCGTGCCTGGCCCACGGCATGACGCCCGAACAGGTCCTCAACCCGGTGCAGGGCCACGGCGTCTTTGAAGACGGCCTGCCGATCTTTGGCGGCCTGCACATCTGGAAGGCCAACCCGCGCATCGTCGAAGTGCTGGCCCAGAGCGACCGCCTGCTGGCGACTTCGAAGCTCGAGCACAGCTACCCGCACTGCTGGCGCCACAAGACGCCGGTGGTCTATCGCGCCGCGGCGCAATGGTTTGTGCGCATGGACGAAGGCGACGGCGTCTGCACCGTGGACAAGGCCCCCGGCACGTTGCGGCAGACCGCGCTGGCGGCCATCGAGCAGACCGGCTTCTACCCCGAGAACGGCCGCGCCCGGCTGCGCGACATGATCGCCGGCCGGCCAGACTGGTGCATCAGTCGCCAGCGCAACTGGGGCGTGCCACTGCCCTTCTTCCTGCACAGGATTTCGGGCGATCTGCACCCGGATACGCTGGCCCTGATGGACCGCGCGGCCAGCCTGGTGGGGAGCGGCGGCGTCGAGGCCTGGAGCCAGCTCGACCCGGTGGACTGGCTGGGCGCGCAAGCGCAGCACTACGCCAAGAGCACCGACATCCTCGACGTGTGGTTCGACTCCGGTTCCACCTTCAGCCACGTGCTGCGTGGCAGCCATCCCGGTGGCAGCCACGCCACCGGCCCCGAGGCCGACCTCTACCTCGAAGGCCATGACCAGCATCGCGGCTGGTTCCACTCGTCTCTGCTGCTGGGCTGCGCGCTCGAAGGCCGTGCGCCGTACCGGGGCTTGCTCACGCACGGCTTCACGGTCGACGGCCAGGGCCGCAAGATGAGCAAGAGCCTGGGCAACTTCGTCGAGATGCGCAAGATCACCAGCACGCTGGGTGCCGAGATCATCCGCATGTGGGCCGCGGCCACCGACTATTCGGGCGACCTGTCCATCGACGACACGATCCTGGCGCGTGTCGTGGACAGCTACCGGCGCATCCGCAATACGCTGCGTTTCCTGCTCGCCAATACGAGCGACTTCGACGCCGGCACGCAGGCGGTGCCGCTGGCCCAGATGCTGGAGATCGACCGCTGGGCGATGAGCCGCGCGGCCGAGCTGCAGGCCGAAATGCTCAAGCACTACGAGGTCTATGAGTTCCACCCGGTGGTCGCCAAGCTGCAGGTCTTCTGTGCCGAGGACCTGGGCGCTTTCTATCTCGACGTGCTGAAGGATCGCCTCTACACCAGCGCCCCCGGCTCGCACGCCCGGCGCAGCGCGCAGACCGCGCTGTGGCACATCACGCATGCCATGCTGCGCTGGATGGCGCCGTTCCTGAGCTTCACCGCCGAGGAAGCGTGGCAAGTCCTGAACGGGCAGGCCAGCGGCACTGACTCGATCTTTGTCGAGACCTATTCGAAGTTTGAGCCCGCCGATGCCGCGCTGCTGGCCCGCTGGTCACGCATCCGCGAGCTGCGCGACGCCGTCAACAAGGAGATCGAGGCACTGCGAGCGACCGGTGGCGTGGGCTCGTCCCTGCAGGCCAACGTCACCCTCACCAGCGCGCCGCAAGACCATGCGCTGCTGGCCTCGCTGGGCGATGACCTCAAGTTCGTCTTCATCACCTCGGCCGTCGAGCTGCGGATGGGGGACGCGCTGAAGATCGAGGTGCGCGCCAGCACGAGCACCAAGTGCGAGCGCTGCTGGCATTGGCGCGACGACGTCGGCCACGACCCCGCGCACCCGACGATCTGCGGCCGCTGCACGAGCAACCTCCACGGCGCGGGCGAAGTCCGCACGGTGGCCTGACCATGTCTGCGCGCGCCCGTGCGGATGGGCCCAGCCTGCTGCTGTGGCTGGGCATCGCGGCCATCGTGATGCTGGCCGACCAGGTGACCAAGACGCTCATCGTCGGCTGGTTCCAGCTCGGCGACGTGCGCCCGGTGAGCGGTTTTTTCAACCTCGTGCGGGCGCACAACCCGGGTGCGGCGTTCTCCTTCCTGGCCGATGCGCCGGGCTGGCAGCGCTGGTTCTTCGTCGGCCTGGGGCTGGCGGCCTCGGGCTTCATCGTCTGGATGCTGCGCAGCCACCCGACCCAGAAGCTATTCTGCTTTGCAGTCAGCATGATCATGGGCGGCGCGCTGGGCAATGTGATCGACCGCCTGCTGCACGGCCATGTCGTCGACTTCCTGCAGTTCCGCTTTGCGCTTCTCGAGCCGCTGTTTCACGGTGGCTACTTCCCGGCCTTCAACCTCGCCGACAGCGCCATCACGCTGGGCGCGGGCTGCCTGGTGCTGGACGAAATCCTGCGCGTGCGCCGCGCGCGCTGATCGCGCGCCCCCCGGGCTTGCCCCGTGGCCAAGGCGCCACCCGGGCGTCTAAGCTGGGCCCATGCCCGAGTCGAACCCGCCTGCCGCCGCTGAAGTCGCCCCGGCGATCGCACTTCGTACCCTGAGCTTTGTCGATCCCTTGCGCTGGCTCGCGCTGGGCTGGCGCGACTTCGTCCGCGCGCCCGCCATCGGCCTCTTCTACGGATCCTGCTTCATGGTCATGGGCTGGGCGCTGGTCAAGGTCTTCGAGCATGCACCGCCCTACACGCTGGGGCTGTCGGGCGGTTTCCTGCTGGTCGGCCCGTTCATGTGCCTGGGCCTGTACCGCGTGAGCCAGCGGCTCGAGGCCGGCACGCAGCCGGGTTTCGCCGATTCGGTGATGGCCTGGGACACCCGCACCGCGCAGCTCGGCATCTTCGGCTTCGTGCTGCTGGTGCTGGAGATGCTGTGGGCGCGCTCGACCCTGGTGATCTTTGCCGTCACCTTCGATGGCATGCCGGATTTCAAGGGCTCGCTGCTGGCGCTGCTGGCACCCGAGAACCTGAGCTTCATCGTCAGCTGGGCCGTCGTGGGCTTCATCTTCGCGAGCCTGATCTATGCCGTCAGCGTGGTCTCGATACCGATGATCCTGGACCGCCAGACCGACGCCATCACCGCCGGCCTGACCAGCATGCGGCTGGTCCTTGCGCAGACCGCCGTGATGGCCTGGTGGGGCCTGTTGATCGCGGTGCTGGTGGGCGTGGCGCTGCTGCCCTGGTTCGCCGGCCTGCTGGTGGTGGGGCCGGTGGTCGGGCACGCCTCGTGGCACGCCTACCGCGCCGCGGTGGTGCGCTGACGCTTCAGCGCCGGTCGCCCATCGCATGCGCGATGGTGCTGAGGTCGACATATTCCAGCTCGCTGCCAGCCGGCACCCCGCGTGCCAGCCGGGTGACCTTGAGACCGCGCGCACGCAGCGCCAGCGCCAGCGCATGGGCCGTGATTTCGCCCTCGGCGGTAAAGCCGGTGGCCAGGATCACTTCTTCCACCACACCGTCGCAGGCACGCTCGATCAGCCGGTCGAAGCCGATATCCGCGGTGCCCACGCCGTCGAGCGGGCTGAGGCGCCCCATCAGCACGAAATACAGCCCCTTGTAGCTGCCGCTGCGCTCCAGCGCCGCCTGGTCGGCGGGCGTCTCCACCACGCACAGCAGGCGCGGCTCACGCCTCGCGTCCTGGCAGGTGCTGCAGACCTCGCTTTGGGTGAAGGTGTGGCAGCGCAGGCAATGCTGCATGCGCTGCATGGCATCGGTCAGCGCACCGGCGAGCCGGCGCGCGCCTTCGCGGTCGTGCTGGAGCAGATGGAAGGCCAGGCGCTGCGCCGACTTGACGCCCACGCCGGGCAGGCGGCGCAGCGCGTCGATCAGGCCGTCGAGCGCGGGCTCCGCCATGCGCTCAGAACGGCAGCTTCATGCCGGGAGGCAAGGGCATGCCCGCCGTCAGCTTGCCCATCTTCGCGCTGCTCACTTCCTCGGCACGGCGCACCGCGTCGTTGACGGCGGCGGCCACCAGGTCTTCCAGCATGTCCTTGTCGTCAGCCAGCAGGCTGGCGTCGATGGTCACCCGCTTGACGCTGTGCTTGCAGGTCATCAGGACCTTGACCAGGCCTGCGCCAGACTCGCCCTCGACCTCGAGCAGCGCCAGTTCGTCCTGGGCGCGCTTCATGTTGTCCTGCATCGCCTGCGCCTGCTTCATCAAGCCCGCGAGTTGGCCCTTCATCATGGCTGGGTTCCTTCAGTCAAGTTGGTTTGATCGAGCCCGGCACGATGCGCGCGCTCTTGAACTGGTCGAGCAGTTCGCGTACCACCGGGTCGGCCCGGACTTCGGCCTCGGCGGCGGCCTGGCGGCGCTGGCGCAGGGCGGCGTCGCGCCGGGCCGGCGAGTCGGCGGGTACGCCGCCTTCGAGATCGAGCCGCAGCGCGTGGCCGAGCTCGGCAGCGAGCACCGCAGTGAGCTTGTCGCGCAAGGCGTCGGTGCGCAGCGGCTCGCGCTCCACCACCAGGTGCCAGCAAGGCGGCGTCGCGCTGGCATCGATGGCACGCAGGCCGGCCTGCGTCGCCAACTCGCGCACCAGCGCGGCGAGTGCACCCTGCTCGCACAGTTTCTTGATCAGCCCGTCCCAGAGGTCGCCGATTTCATCAGCCACGGCCACCGCAAGCAGCACCGGCGGCGCCTGTTCGGCGGCCAGCGCCGGGGCCGGGCGCGGCCTGGTCGCGGGCAAGGCTGGCAGCGTCAGGGCCGGTGGTGCCAGTGCACGCAGCGGCACCGCGCGGGGTTCGCGCACCGGCTCGGGCAGCGGCGTCGCGCCGCCAGGGCCGGCAAACGCCAGGAAGCGCAGCAGGACCATGGTCAGCGCGGCGTACTCGTCGCTCATCAGGCTGAGCTCGTCGCGGCCATGCAGGGCCATGCTGTACAGCAGCTGCGTCTCATCGGCCAGCAGCGCCGGCGCCAGCGCTCGCGCGTCTTCGGTATCCGGGTCTTGCGCGTCCAGGGCGCCCGGCACCGCCTGCTCCACCGCCATCTGCTGCAGCACCACGGCGATCTCTTCGAGCGTGGCGGCGGCCGACAGCGCCAACCCGCGCAGGCCGTCCACTTCCGCCAGCAGCGCCGGCCCGTCACGCCGCGCCAGCGCTTCAATGATCGAGCGCGCATGGCCGCGGCCCACGCTGCCCAGCATGGCACGCACGGCGTCTTCGTGCAGCCGCCCGCCGCCGTAGGCGATGGCCTGGTCGGTGAGCGAGAGCCCGTCGCGCATGGAGCCGCGTGCCGCGCGGGCCAGCAGGCGCAGCGAGCCGTCGTCGAACGGCACCGCCTCGGCGGCGAGCACGTGCGCCAGGTGCTCGCGCACGGTGGCCGGCGCCATCGGGCGCAGGTTGAACTGCAGGCAGCGGCTCAGGACCGTGGGCAGCATCTTCTCGGGGTCGGTCGTGGCGAGCACGAATTTCAGATATTCGGGCGGCTCTTCCAAGGTCTTGAGCAACGCGCTGAAGGCATCCTTGGTGAGTTGGTGCGCCTCGTCGATCATGAAGACCTTGTAGCGGCCGATGCCGGGTTTGTAGGCGGCACGCTCGATGAGGTCGCGGATCTCGTCGATGCCGCGGTTGCTGGCCGCGTCCATCTCGATGTAATCCATGTAGCGGTCGGCGTCGATCTCGGTGCAGGCATTGCACACGCCGCAGGGCTCGGCGGTGACGCCGCCGCTGCCGTCGGGGCCGGTGCAATTGAGACTCTTGGCCAGGATGCGCGAGACCGTGGTCTTGCCGATGCCGCGCGTGCCGGTGAAGAGGTAGGCGTGGTGCAGCCGCTGCTGCGTGAGGGCATTCGTGAGGGCCTGCACCACATGCTCCTGCCCGACCATCTGCGCGAAGCTGCGCGGGCGGTATTTGCGGGCCAGGACGACATAACTCATCGAGTCGATTCTACCGGCGGGAGGCACAATCACGGGCCATGACACCACCGCCACAAACCCCGCTGAGCTACGAACAGGCGGGCGTCCGCTACGACCTCATCGACCCGCTCAAGGTCGCCGCCCAGCGCGCCGCCGCGGCCACCGCCAGCCACCTGGCGGCGCACGGCGTGCGCGAGGTGGCGGCTTCGCGCGGTGAATCGGCCTATGTCGTGGACGTCGGCCCGTTCTACATGGCCAGCATCGTCGAATGCCTGGGCAGCAAGACCCTGGTGGCCGACGAGATGCAGGCCCTCACCGGGCACAGCCACTACGCCGGCATCGCACAGGACACGATCGCCATGGCGATCAACGATCTCATCACCGTGGGCGCCACACCGCTGGTGGTGCAAGCCTACTGGGCCGCCGGCGGCAGCGACTGGTTCGCCGATGCCGAGCGCGCGCAGGCCCTGGTGGCCGGTTGGCGCCAGGCCTGTGACATCTGCAAGGTGGCCTGGGGCGGTGGCGAGACGCCGGCGCTGGCTGGCATCGTGGAGGCCGGGCGTATCGACCTGGCGGCCGCCTGCACCGGCCTCGTCAATCCCAAGGAGCGACTGAGCCTGGGCGACCAGCTCGGCCCCGGCGATGCCATCGTGCTGTTGGCCTCCAGCGGCATCCATGCCAACGGGCTGAGCCTGGCGCGCAAACTCGCCGAGCGGCTGCCGCAGGGCTACCTCACCGAGGTCGCGCCGGGCCTGGGCTATGGTGCCGCGCTGCTGGCGCCGACGGCGCTCTACTCGCCGGTGACCGAAGCGCTGTGGGCCGCCGGCGTGCGCGTGCACTACGCCGCCAATATCACCGGCCACGGCTGGCGCAAGCTGCTGCGCCACCCCAAGGCACTGACCTACCGCATCCACACCGTGCCACCAGTGCCGCCGGTGCTGCGCTTCATCCAGCAGCAGGCGGGGCACGACGACGCCGAAGCCTATGGCACGCTCAACATGGGCGCCGGTTTTGCGCTCTTCGTGCCGGCGGCGGATGCCGAGCGCGCCGTCGCGGTGGCGCGTGGCTGCGGTGTGCCGGCCTGGCTGGCGGGGCAGGTGGAGGCCGGCGAAAAGCGGCTGCTGATCGAGCCGCTGGGCGTGGAATTCGGCGGCGACGCACTGCAGTTGCGCTGAGCGCGCCGCCGCCGCCCGACCCCTACAATTGGCAGCGGCGGGCCTCCCCGCATGGAAGCGCGCCCAACCGGGTCAGATGGGGAACCAAGCAGCCCTCAGCGTTGCAACCAGTGCCGGGGGTAAGGCTCGCCACCCTCGCCGCCCTCGCCAGCTTCCTCGCATCGGCGCGCCTCAGCTTCCCTTCCTGAATGCCGCGGTCGCCTGGTCGCGCAGGGCGCGCAGCAGCGCCAGTTCGCTCTCGGCGATGACGATGGCGCCGGCACTCGCCTTGTCGGCGTAGATCAGACCAATGGGCGCACCCCCGCGCTGCAGGGGCAGCAGCAGGAAGGTGGGTGCATTGACGCGCTGGCGGTACCAGGCCGGCAGGCGCTTGGCGACCGCGGCCGCGTCACTGATGAGCAGGTCGGCGCCTTTCGCGCACAGCGCGGCGAAGAGGTCACCCCCGGCCGCCGCATCGGGCGCCACCCGGAACGCCGCACTGATCTCGGTGGCGTTCGCCCCGAGCCCGACCCGACCCACCAGGTGGCCGCTCTTGGGTTCGCGCAGGCAGAAGACGACGCAGCGGAAATCGAACGCCCGGTGCATCGTGTCCAGCACCAGGTGCAAGACCTCGTTGAGGCGCAGGGTATGGGTGGCCAGCGCCTGGCGCACCTCATGCAGGCCGCGGGTCAGGAGGGCCTCGGCAGCACCCGCGTCACGCCCCGGCGGTGGCCGCCCGGGCAAGACCAGCGTCGCGTCGGCCGCAGACGCCAGCGCGCTGGCCGGTGCGGTGGCCTGCAGCAACCGCCGCGCCGGGGCCCCAGGCGCCACGTGCAGGCCCATCGCCTGCGCCAGTTCGGCGAGCCGCACGCGGGCGCCTTGCGCGGCCGCCAGGATCTCGCGCGGCGCAACCGCCAGCACCGGCGCATACAGCTCGGCCACGCTGGCCAGCGCGGCGGACTGGGCCTCGCCGTCGCCGGCCAGCATGGCGTCGGTGAGCGCATTGGCACCGCGGCCCAGCCAGCGCAGGCGATCCACGCCGCGATCGGCGCCGCCATCGATGGTGCGGGTAGGCACATCGCCCTCGGGCGAGCGCAGCGCGCGCTGCAAGGCGTCCGGCAGGCCCCAGGCGCGGGCGACGCCGGCACCGAGATCTTCGTAGCCGATGCCCAGCACGCGGCGCGCGGCGGCCTCGCGCGCGGCCGGCACGGGGTTGTCGCGTGGCAGTTGCTGGCGTATCTGCTGCGCCTCTTCGGCAAAGTAGTACTCGGCCAGCAGGCGGCCGAGGTTCTGGAACATGGCGGCCAGGAAGGCATCTTCGCTCTCGCGTGCCAGCGGCGAGAGCTCGCTGGCCAGCGTGCCGGCCATCAGCGCGCGCAAGAACTCTTCCTTCAACTGGGCGGCATGGGCCTTGTCGCCCATGTGCTCCAGCAGCAGCAATGACAGGGTCATGTTGCGGATGCCGGCAAACCCCACCAGCGCCACCGCGCGCGAGACGGTGCCGATGCCGCCGCCGGCCACCGCCGTGAAGTGCGCCGTATTGACCATGCGCAGCAGCTTGCTGGTGAGCGAGACGTCCTTCAGGATTTCGTCGGCCAGGCTCTTCAGGCTTTCGGTCTCCGAAGTCGCGACGCGCTGGATCTGCACGACGGACTCCGAGAGCGCCGGAAAATCGGTCTTGTGGCGCATGCGGCGCAGCAGAAAGTCCAGCGTGGCGTGGCTGCCGCTGGCGTCTGGCGCGGTGCCATCCTTGGGCGCCAGCCAGCTCGTGAGCGCGGCGTGCATCGCGCGGGCGCTGTCGTAGCGGGTGCGGACATCGCGCGCCAGCGCGCGCTGCACGATGCCACGCAGCGTATCGTCCACCGCCACCTGCGCGGGCAATTCCAGGTCTTCGCTCTGCACGCGCTCGAGCGCGCGATAGGGGTCGCTCTCGCGCATCAGCGGCGCGCCGGCCAGCAACTCGCCGAGCAGCACACCGGCGGCAAAGACGTCCATCGCCGGCACCGGCGCTTCGCCGCGCGCGGCCTCGGGCGAGATATAGCCCGGCGAGCCGACGATGCGGCCATCTTCGGCGCTGGCCACCACGGTGCCCCGCGCCATGCGGGCCGCGATGCCGAAATCCATCACCCTTGCACGGCCGTCGCGGCCGAGCAGGATGTTGGAGGGCTTGAGATCGCGGTGCACGATGCCTTGCTCGTGCGCCGCTGCCAGGGCATCGAGCACGCCCAGCATCAGCAGGACGGCCTCGCGGGCGGGCAGCGCCGGGCGCGTGCGGCGCGCCTGCGCCAGCGTCGGGCCTTCGACATATTCGAAGACCAGATAGGGTTCGCCGTCGTGCTCGTCGGCCTCGAATACCGGCACGATATTCGGGTGCGTCAGGCGGCTGACGGCGCGCGCCTCGTGCAGCCACAGGCTCACCGCCGTGGCATCGGCGGCGGGGTCGAGCAATTTCAGCGCCACCTCACGGTCGAGCCGCGGGTCGTGCGCCAGCCAGACCCGGGCCTGGGCACCGCGGCCGAGTTCGCGCAGCAACTGGAAGCGCGCGAGCTGGCGCACGGGCGCCGGCAGGGCACTCAATGCGCGGCCCCGGAGTCCAGCGGCATCGGTTCGGTGTAGGCGATCGCTGCGCCGGGCGCGTGGTTGCCGGCCATCGCGCCAGATCCGCTCGCGCCAGCGTGCCCATCCGGCACGCCTTGCAAGGCCTCCTGCAAATCGCGCAGGCCGATATCGAGCAGACGGCCATAGCGCTGCACCACATGCTGCAGGGCCGCGGCCACGCGAGGTGCGGGCTGGGCCAGCGCGTCCACCGCTTCGTTGGCGCAACTGGCGACCACGCGCAACACCTCGTCGTCGCCTTCCGCGGTGTGCACCGCGGTGGCCAGCGGCAGGCGGCGGATCATCGCCAGCACGCTGTCGTCGAGGCCCCAATAGCGCGCCACCACCGCACCGATGGCTTCGATATCGACGCCGAGCACGGCATACGACGCGCCTTCTTCCGACATGCCCTGGTCGTCGGGCTCGCCCTCGCGCGGCGACGGGGCCGGCAACATCAGGCGGCGAATCTGCTGGGCTTCGTCGGCAAAGTGGTAGTGCACCACCAGCCGGCCCAGGTTCTGCAACAGGGTCAGCAGGTAGACGACCTCGCCGTCGTAGCCCGCCGGGCGCAACGCCAGCGCCACCCGGCCGGCGCGCTTGCAGCGCTCGACGAGACCTGCCAGTTGGGCGGCCCCGCTCTCCTGCAGCGGTCCCGGCCACTCACGCAGTGCGAGCGCGGCGCGGCGCACGCCCTCCATGCCGACCATCGCGATGGCACGGCGCACCGTCAGGATCGGGCCGCTGCCCGCCACTTGCGCGCCGCGCACCTGGGCCGAGTTGACCAGCCGCAACAGCTCGAAAGACAGCGCCGGGTCTTCCAGCGCCACCTCGGCAATGTCGT
>CXWL01024432.1_pt1 | contig 79518 bp, 72 predicted proteins | sample 590931 | NCBI WGS metagenome assembly CXWL01 (sample SAMEA3498368, study PRJEB10139) | groundwater metagenome | biome: water well; material: biofilm material | place: Germany | collected 2015-04-27
CAGGTTTGACAGTTGACTCGGTGGAGAAGCGAATAACGCTCGATGACGGCACACGATTGCATCTGTCGGTATCAACCGAGATTCTTCGGGACCGTGAAGGTCGTTCGATTGGGTCGGTGGAAGTGTGCCACGATATTACCAAGCTCAAGAAGCTAGAACAAGAAATCGCCCGGCTGAACACACTTGCCGCTTTGGGCGAAATGGCGGCGACTATTGCTCATGAAGTGCGCAATCCGCTGGCAGGAATCGGCGGATTTGCTGTCCTGCTTCAGCGGGATCTGCCTGCGGAAGATCCATCGCAGAAACTGGTGGCGAAGATCATTCGTGGAGCCGATACGCTCAACCGGATTGTGACGACGCTCTTGAATTACACGAGATCAGAAGAATTGCATCGGGATGATGTCCGGTTCGATCTGTTTCTTACATCGGTTATCGAGGCATATCGTCAGGAAAATAGCGATCGGGTGGTTGGAATGGATTTGGCGTTTGTGCCGTCTTCACGGGGCACACCGATGGATATGGTCGCCTCAATCGATCCGGCGCTGTTCCGGCAGGTGATCACCAATATCCTATCGAACGCTGTTGACGCCTGTTCGGGGACTGGTGATGTTACCGTTCACTGTGTCAAATTGCCACGTCAGCGAGCGACCCGACAATACGGCGACAAGCTTCTTTTGGGGCTTGATGAGACAATTCTTGAAACGACTATTTCCGATACCGGCAGAGGTATCGAGCCGGAATCGTTGGCGAGGGTATTCGCGCCGTTTTTTACGACAAAGAACGGCGGCACCGGACTTGGATTGGCTATGGCGAGAAAAATCATCAGGGCGCACGGGGGGGATATCTTGGCCTCAAATAATGCCGACCGGGGGGCCAAGTTCACGCTACTCCTGCCGGTGAAAATTGATCCGGCCGTGAGTCAATCGGCGGTGCGTGAAAGCAGAACAGGGAGAGTTATTGATGAAGTATAGGGTGCTGATTGTCGAAGACGACATGCTGGTCAACGAACTGCTGACCGAAACCGTTCAACGGGCAGGATATGAATGTCTGTCGACTACCTCGGGTGAAGATGGTGTCGCCCAATTTCAGGACAATATGTGCGAGATCGTGATGACCGATCTGAAAATGGCGGAGATGGACGGGATACGCGTGCTTGAACAGGTGAAAAAAATCGCGCCGGCAACGATCGTCGTCATCATGACCGCGTACGGAACAGTGGAAACCGCGGTCAAGGCGATGCGCAAGGGCGCCTATGATTTTATGCTCAAGCCGGTGTCTCCGGAAACTGTGGAGCTGATGCTCAGTCGTATCAGCGAGATACTCGACCTGCGGCAGGAAAACCAGCAACTCAAAAAAGAATGGTCCGACAGGTTTCAGAATATCATCGGAAAATCAAAAGTGATGCGGGACGTATTCGACGAAGTTACCTCCATGGCCGAGGCCCGCTCCAACGTGCTTATCCTGGGGCCGTCGGGCACGGGTAAAGAAATGGTGGCACGGGCAATCCACGAGACGTCGGCGCGCCGAACCGGTGCATTTATCAAGATGAACTGCGCGGCGATCAACGATAATCTGTTTGAATCGGAGCTGTTCGGTCACGAAAAGGGCGCGTTTACCCACGCGCTGAAAACCACGCGCGGACGGTTTGAATTGGCCGATGGCGGAACGCTTCTGCTGGACGAAATATCGGAAATGCCGTTGCATCTCCAGTCGAAATTGCTTCGGGTTTTGCAGGAGCGAGAATTTGAGCGGGTGGGATCGGGCCAAACGATTAAGGTTGATGTCCGTATTATCGCGACCTCCAATCGAAATCTTGAAGAATATATCGCTGATGGCAAATTCCGCGAGGATTTGTATTTTCGTCTGAATGTTATTCCTATCACCTTGGCTCCACTCTGCGAGAGATCGGAAGATATTCCGCTATTGGTTGAGCACTTTATCGAAAAGTACAACAGGGAAAACAAGCGACAGGTCAAAGGTGTCGGGCCGGGGGCGATGCGTCTGTTTATGAAATATCCGTGGCCTGGGAATGTGCGCGAACTTGAGAATGTGATCGAGCGGGCGGTGGTAACTTCGCGCTCGGAAGTTTTGACCGAAGACGATTTCCCCGCCAAGCTGGCTTACGGCGACATCGGGGGCACCGATGCCCTTATTGAAGGCCCGGTAACGCTTGATGAGGCCAACAAACGGCTTATCCTGAAAGCTATCGTGCGCAATCAGGGGAACAAAACCAAGGCCGCCAAGGAATTGGATATCACCGCCCGGACTATCCGAAACAAACTGGCCGAATACGGGATGAAAGAATAGCGGCGGGAGGGGCCAAGCCGGCAGTGTGTGTGATGTCAGGTGCCCCCACCTGACACTGTCGTTGCGAGGAGTCTTCGACGAAGCAATCTCTCCTCGTCTTTCGTGTGCGGCCCCGCCGCTGGCGGGGTCTGCCCCATTCCAAGACGGGCAGGGCACAAAAACAAAGCCAGTTGAAATTCCGCCGTCCTACCCCCGCAATCCCCATCGCCACATGGACTAATCCTGGTTATGCTTAACATTCAGCAATGGCCGATGTTCTTCTATGAGTCGCTCCTCAAGTTCGCGTCCGACATTTCTTGACAACGCGACCACGACATGATCTGATTGCTGTCTGACTGGGGTTCACTTTTCATGGTGCTCAGACGATATTACACAAACTCCCCAGTGTCAACCACCCAAGAAATCGCCTCTCGCTCCGATAACTGCAATTTCACCACAATCCCCGAGGTCTTTCCGCCCCGCCCTCATGTATGTAGAGTCGGACGGATCAGGCACCGGAAAAGGAGTGTCGTGCAATTTGATAGATGTTGTCGAACAAACCCATTTCCCTGCTATTGTGCAACAACTTACGGAAGCCCTCGACAATTTTTCAAACCGCTGTGCAACAAACCCATTTTTCGAAAGGGTCATCTGATGTTGCCTTGGTTTCCGTGGGCGGCCCCGCCCCTGCGGGGTCTGCCCCATTCCAAGACGGGCAGGTAGAATACCTGCCGCGCACAAAATTTCATAATCACATCGGGTGTGGGGGGTTAAGGAAAACAGCTGTATGCCGATAGTACAGCTGACGGTCTAAAGTATAGGGTGTGGGCCATACTCCCCGCGCCGCCGTCATATATAAACTATGGATCTGGCAACTATATTCGGTCTCATATTGGCGTTTGGCGCGGTCATCTTTTCGTACACATCGGAAGGAGGCCAGCTCGATTCGCTGTTCCTGACAGCGCCGATCATTATTGTGGTCGGTGGGACATTAGGGGCAACTATTACGACAACGTCTATCAAGACAGTCATCCAGATACCAAATTATCTTCGGCTCGCGTTTTTCGGACGGGATCGCTCTGTTAAAGAGGGGATAGACTCAATTATCATGCTCGCGGAAAAAGCCCGGCGCGAGGGAATACTCGGCTTGGAAAATGACCTCAAGAAGATTAACGATCCGTTTTTTCGCAAGGCGATTCAACTGTTGATTGATGGCACCGAGGTAACAGTTTTGCGCGACATCCTTAATAATGAAATCGCGTACGCCGAAGAACGGCACAAGCGCGGAATCGTATTTTTCCAAAAAGCCGGGGGATTTGCTCCGACTTTGGGCATTCTTGGCACCGTGCTTGGTTTGGTACACACGCTTGGGAATGCTACTGATGNNCACCTTGGCACCGTGCTTGGTTTGGTACACACGCTTGGGAATGCTACTGATGCCGCCCGAATGGCAAGTTCAATCGCGGGCGCGTTTATCGCCACGCTTTGGGGGGTCGGGTTAGCCAATCTGTTTTTCCTCCCGATGTCCGACAAACTCCGCATGCGGCACGAAGAAGAGATGGCGATTCTGGAATTGATAACCGAAGGAGTCGTGGCCATTCAATCCGGCGAAAACCCGCGCAATATCCGCACCCGGCTGGTATCTTTCCTGGCGCCACAGCATCGCGGCAACGAGGTTTGAGATGGCCCGCCGACGACAAAAAATCGACGATCACGAGAATCTCGAACGCTGGCTTTTGACCTATTCGGATTTGATTACGCTACTGCTGGCGTTTTTTGTGGTGATGTACTCTATGTCCCAAATCGATAACAAGCGATTTGGCCAGATGGTCGAAGCCCTGAACGGCGTTCTCAAGGGGGGCAAAGTAGTCACCAAAACGGTTGAGACGGAGAGTCGCAAAACCGGTCACGGCCTGCTAAAGCTGGGCGATTTGAATATGGTGCAACAACAGATTGAAGAGCGGTTCAAGGAAATAAATCGACAGGGCGAGATCAAAACCGAACGGACAGAACGTGGTCTGGTCATTCATATTTTAGAATCTGCTCTGTTCAAGCAAGGATCAGCCAAGTTGGAAACAGGAGCGATTGAGGTACTCGATGTGGTCGCTGAAAAAATCACGCCGCTTCCCAACCACATTAGAATCGAAGGACACACCGATGATCGCCCGATCAATACTCAGGTCTATCCTTCCAACTGGGAGCTATCCTCATCACGGGCGACCGAAGTGGTTCGCTACTACATGAATCACCATCAACTGGCTCCCGACCGGATATCGGCCCTTGGTTACGGCGAGTATCGCCCGATACAACCGAACACTTCGATTGAGAACAGGGCACTCAACCGCCGAGTCGATATAGTCATTCTGACGATGGAAATGACCCAAAAGGAACCGTCGTCGCAGTTATACTATTCATCGGATCAGACGCAATCTTTTCCGGTTACAGCGGAAAACAGTTCCGATACGTTACCGGCTCTCAGCCCGACACCCTGACCTCTCAGCTTAACTAACTCGCTGTCACACAACACGTACGCTGTCTTGTTGACTGTTTGGCACAACTGTTGCCTATCGGTCAGATGAGAAAGTGTAAGTAGTGATATGCCTGTAGAAAACAAACTGACACAGTACATCTTCAATAAGATAGGTGTGCCCACGTTTGGGAAGTACCTGGATCTGGCGGCGCACCGCCACAAGCTCGTGTCGGGTAATGTCGCTAATGCTTCCACTCCCGGCTATCGGGCTAAAGACATTGATTTTCAAAAGGAATTCCAAAAGGCGACCGGAACAACCAATCATCTTGAAGGCGTGACTACAAATGCGGGGCACCTGCCTCTGGGCGCGCACAAAAGCAAACCGCCCAAAGTGACTCAGGATAAAGTTGAAGAAGGCGAAATGAATTCGGTGGATATAGACCGCGAAGTTTCGAACATGACGCAAAATGAGCTTCTCTATACGATCGGCGCCAGACTAATGCAACGCCGTTTCGAGGGGCTTAAAACCGCGATCACGAGTAAGTGAGGTAGACTATGGCAGGCGTATTAAATGCGATTGAAATCTCTTCACGCGGGCTGACAACCCAGCGTATGAAGATGGATGTCGTGGCGCAAAACATGGCCAATGTAGAAACAACGCAGGGAGCCGACGGTCAGCCGTATCATCGTAAGCGGGTGATAGTCAAAGAAGAATCGGTCGCGACACAGAAATTCGATTCGATATTCCGCCAGTCGCGGCAGGATTTGGTGAAGACGCACCCAAGTCATCGTCCAGGTTTGTCGCTTGAAATCAAACAGAAAACAGAATTATCGTCATCATCGCCGACCGAGGTTCAGGACAAAGATTCCAGTTTCAAATTGGTTTATGATCCGTCGCATCCACAGGCCGATGCTGAAGGGTATGTCAAGTACCCTGATGTCGACATCATTACTGAAATGGTAGATATGATGACAGCAACCCGGGCATATGAAGCCAACACCGTGGCAATAGCCGCGGCCAAGAAAAACGCGCTTGAAGCGCTCGATATCTGATCGGAAGGGAACTGAAGATGAAAGTAAACCCACTGGGTATTCAGTCGTACCAGTCGCCGAATACAATGCGACCGCAGACTGAACAAACCCCGACAGCCGCAAAGCCGGCCGAGGCCAAAATTGTTGTAACTCCTCAACCAGAGGGGACGCAGTCAGCACTGGCCGTAAAAGCCACCCCAGCAGACTATGGCTCATTGCTGACCGAACCGGAACGAAAAGCGATGGACGCGTTGTTCGCGCGATTCAAAGATTCCGGACGCACGGGTCTTTCGAGCGGCTCGGAGAGCGAACGCGGCCTCGGGAAAATCGTCGATATCAAGGTGTAAAAATATGTCAGAGCCAACAGGAAGAATCACACAGTTACTGCCCGGTCTTGCCGATCAGATTTCTCTGCCTCCGGTTCAGCCGAAAGCAGTGGAGCTACCGTCGGGAGAGAAATTTACCGACATGCTGTCGTCAATGGTCAATTCGGTAAACGATCTACAGTCAGCATCAGCCGGCTCCCAACAAGCGATGATGAATGGTGACGCGGTGGAACTTCACCAAGTGATGATCAAGGCCGAAGAGGCCGGACTGAGCATGGATTTTCTCTTGGAAATTAGAAACAAACTGGTAAACGCATATAACGATGTCATGCGAATGCCGATGTAAATTGGCAACGTGTACGCGCGTTGGCTATGGATGGCCCGTGCAACAACGTAAATAGGAAGTGCAATGGAACCTTTCAAAGGTGTGTTCAAGGGTGCGACTGATTTCATCGGTCGAATGACTCCCAGCCAGGTGATGATGCTGTTTGGCGTCGTCGCCGGCACAATTGTGGGAATAATTTTTCTTTCCGGTTGGCTTAACAAGATCAACTATGCGCGGCTGTATTCCAATCTGGAATCGGCCGAAGCCGGCGAGATTGTAAATTATCTTAACACCAACAATGTGCCGTATCAAATCACGGACAACGGCGGTTCGATCGAAATCCCATCCGATCAGGTGTACAAAGTCCGGCTGGAGCTTGCCTCGCAGGGAGTCCCCAAAGCAGGAACTGTTGGATACTCGATTTTCGATCAGAACAATCTGGGGATGACTGATTTTCTTCAGAATCTCAATTTCCGTCGTGCTCTTGAGGGTGAACTAACCAAGACCATCATGCAGTTAAGCGAAGTGCAGGCGGCGCGTGTGCACATTGTGATTCCAAAAGATCGTTTGTTCAAAGAAGATAAGAAGGAGCCGACCGCTTCGGTCGTACTGAAACTGCGCAATCGGGCGGGGCTGGCCAAACCGCAGTTGGCGGGCATATCGCATTTAGTAGCTTCGTCGGTAGAGGGGCTAAATCCGCAGAATATCAGCATTATCGACTATGATGGAAACCTTCTGTCGGGTGGTCGGGAGAGCAATCAACTTGCTGGTTTGTCATCTTCTCAACTTGAAGCGCGACAAAACGTCGAAATGTATCTGCAGGACAAAGCGCAGTCGATGCTCGACGGTGTGCTCGGTGCGGGTAAAGCATTCGTGCGCGTGACCGCCGATCTCAATTTCCAGCAGTTGGAGCGGACTTCAGAATTATTCGACGCCGACAAGCCATCGGTTCGCAGTGAAGAGCGGACAACAAGCAATAGCTCAACCAGCGACAAGGCAGAGTCAGCCGGAGAAAACAAGCAAGATGATAACTCGGAGACAGTCGTCACCAATTACGAATTGAACAAGACTGTCGAACATCTTGTCAACGCGGTGGGGACGATCCAGCGTCTTTCGGTTGCGGTGACGGTAGACGGTTCGTATCAGACCCCCAAGGTAGAAGAAGGCGCCGAGGTGGAAGAAAAAGTGTATCAGCCACGTTCTCAGGAAGAGCTTGATCGGCTGGCTGGGATCGTTAAGAACGCCATTGGCTTCGATACTCAAAGAAACGACCAGATAGAGATAATCAATGTGCCGTTCGATCGTGAACAGGTCGAAGTTGACCGTGAGGCGCTTGACAAAATGTACGAGCGTGAAATGTATATGGATATCGGAAAGAATGTGGGCCTTGTCCTGTTGGCTCTTCTGTCTCTGCTTTATCTGAAGCGAAAATCGAAGAAATTGTTTACGGCTCTTGGGAGGATATTGCCCCAGCCATCTCTGGCGTCTGCCAATCAGTCTGAGTCAGGCATGCCCGCCGATGAAGGAGCACAGATAATATCAACGGCGCGAAAGCCGCGCTTAGTCGATCATATGCAGGCGACCGCAAAAGAAAAACCCGATGAAATCGCCAAAGTCATCAAAACCATGATGATTGATTAGGATAAAGATGGAATTCGAAACACTGACATCTCAGCAAAAAGCGGCGATTGCGCTCATCGCTTTCGGCCCCGAAGTATCGGCGCTAGTCCTCAAGGGGATGCGCGAAGAAGAGCTTGAAAAAATAACGATAGAGATCGCAAATCTTCGAGACGTTCCTCCCGACATCGAAGAAAAAGTAATCGGCGAGTGTCACCAAATATTTCTGGCCCGACAATATATCTCGCAGGGAGGTGTTGATTTCGCCGCCGAGATTCTTGAGAAAGCGGTGGGATCTGTTAAGGCTCGCGAAATCCTGGCTCGGCTCGAGTCATCATTTCATTCCCGGGGTTTCGCATTGCTGAAAGATATCGATCCAAAGCAGCTGGCCGGATTTTTTCAAAATGAGCATCCACAGACGACAGCATTGATATTAACCCAGTTAGTGCCTCAGCAGGCGGCATCAATTCTGTCTGAGGTTGGACCAGAACTTCAGGCCGAAGTTGCTTTGCGTATTGCCACGATGGAGAAAATTTCACCAGAGATTCTCAAAGAGATCGAAGCAACGCTTGAGGATCAATTCGGTCAGACGGCTGGCCGCGATTTGTCGGCATCAGGCGGAGCCAAAGCAATCGCAGAAATCCTCAATCTTATTGACACTTCAGCGGAAAAGAACATTCTACAGTCGCTCGAGGCCGAGGACCCAGATTTGGCGGCCGAAGTCAAGAATATGATGTTTGTCTTCGATGATATCATCCTGCTTGATGACCGCTCGATCCAGCGTCTGTTGAAGGAAGTCGAAACCAAGGACCTCTCGGTGGCGCTCAAGGCGACCAACGACGAAGTCAAGAACAAGATATTCAAGAACGTCTCCGAGCGCGTGGCTTCCATGATCAAGGAAGAGATGGAATTCATGGGTCCGACACGGCTCTCCGATGTCGAGGCAGCCCAGGGCCGTATTGTCGAGGCTGTCCGCCGCCTGGAAGAAGAAGGCCAGATATTTGTGTCAGGACGAGGCGGGAAGGAAGATGTCATTGTCTAGCATAATCAGGCAAGCCCGCGTTGACTCTTCTGTGTTTATCGGGGGTCGCCAATTGGACTCGGCGGCCGAGGCAGTCGCCGAGCGCAAGCTTGGACGACTGTTTCCAAAGGTTCAATATCTCAACATGCCGAACGGCACCAAATTGATTTCGGTTCTCGAAGTCGATCGCTTTGCCGACGTGCTGGAAACCGATTGCGAGGAGGCCAGGCGTTCCGGATACGAAGAGGGGCGAAAAGCCGGGAACGAAACGGGACTTACCGAAGCACGGCGGGTTCTGCAACAGTTTGATCAGTCAATTACCGACGCTGTCAGTTCGCGTGAAACGATGTTGGAAGAGGCCAAGCAGAAGATCCTTGATTTGGTTATAAAAATCAGTCGCAAGGTTACCTGTGATGCCGTAGATATCGACCGTGAAAAAACAGCCGCAATCATTGCCGGGATTATCAATCAGTTGAACGATCGGTCACAACTAAAGATTCTTGTTCACCCCGAATTCGTGCCTATCGTTGAACAAAATGTGCGTCGGTATCTGACCGGTTCTGCGATGATCAAAGAACTGATTGTCGAAGCCGACCCTCGTGTCCGACTAGGTGGGTGTTTCATACAAACTCCCACAGGTGACATTGATGCCCGTCTCGAATCGCAGTTTGAGATTATAGAATCGGCCATTCTGGCCGACGAGGCCGGGACATGACGCAGATGGCGTATGACATGTACGCCGAGCGGATTGATCGCGCCCGCACGGTAAAGCATTTCGGAAAAGTTACACAGGTTATCGGGCTGGTTGTAGAATCAGCAGGCCCGGCAATTTCTATCGGACGTCAGTGTATGATCGAAAACTCAGACGACGGAACGCAAGTTCGCGCTGAAGTTGTCGGATTCAAAAACGATCGACTTATGCTGATGCCGTTTGGGGCTATTACCGGTATTCATCCGGGAGCAATAGTTACCTCGACCGCCGACCAGCTTCGTATTCCGGTCGGTGATGGTTTGGTCGGGCGCGTGCTCGGCGGGCTGGGTCAACCGATAGATGGTGGCGGTCCGATTATAGCGACTTCAACTCAGGGAATAAACGGTTTGCCAGTTCCAGCCCTTCAGCGGCGGCGTATCACGGAGCCGTTGCGCACGGGAATCAAGGCAATTGATTTATTGGCATCTGTGGGGAAAGGCCAGCGGCTTGGCATTTTTGCAGGTTCCGGGGTTGGGAAGTCGGTCATGCTCGGCATGATTGCTCGGGGATCATCTGCTGATATCAATGTCATTGCGCTTATTGGCGAACGTGGTCGCGAAGTAAGAGAGTTTATAGAAGAAGATCTTGGTGTCGAAGGGCTCAAGCGGTCGGTGGTGGTGGCGGTAAGTTCCGACCAACCGGCGATCATACGAATTAAGGGAGCAATGGTAGCAACGACAATCGCTGAATATTTTCGAGATCAGGGCAAAGATGTCATGTTGTTGATGGATTCAGTCACGCGGGTTGCGATGGCTCAGCGCGAGATTGGTTTGGCTGTAGGTGAACCTCCAGCAACCAAGGGGTATCCGCCATCTGTATATGCGCTACTTCCGGTGTTGTTGGAACGAGCAGGAAGCACGGCGCAGGGTTCTATCACCGGGTTGTACACGGTGTTGGTTGAAGGCGATGATTTCAACGAGCCGGTGTCTGATGCGGTGCGATCTATTCTTGATGGGCACGTGGCGCTGTCGCGAAAACTGGCGGCGATGAATCAATACCCGGCGGTCGATTGTCTTGATTCGATCAGCCGACTTATGAAGGATGTTGCCACACCTGAAGAAAAACAGCTGGCGGGTGAAGTCCGTCAGATTGTGGCGACCTATCGCGAGGCCGAGGATTTGATCAATATCGGTGCGTATGTGAAAGGTTCCAATCCACGCATCGATCGAGCGATCTCTAAGATTGACGCAATCAACCAGTTCTTTCGTCAACCGATAGATCAGCTCAGCGAGCACGATCAGTCGGTGGCGGAACTGAGCAAGATTATCCTTTGATGATCTCAGGGGGGTACCATGAAGAAATTCAAGTTCCGGCTTGAGCCGCTCAAGAAAATCAAAGAGCATGTTGAGAAACAGCGGCAGAAAGAACACGCCGACGCCACTCATCGGGTAAATACCCAGTTGGAGCGGTTGGCCGCTCTTGAACAATCACGACTCGGTGTTATGGAACATCAACGAGAAAAGCAGTTGGTGACTCCTGCGGTCTCGCCAATGGAGTTGCTGACTTATTCACGATATTATCTAAAGCTGAAACGTGAGACTCTGGCCGGACAGGAACTGCTTCGCGGGCTGGTGGCAGAAGCCGAAGTCAAAAGATGCAAATTGGTCGATGCCTCGCGCGAACGAAAGATTTACGAAAAACTCAGAGAGCGGCAGAATCACAAGTTCAATCAGTCTATAGAGCAGATATTCAACAAAGAGAACGACGAAATCGCAATCAATACGTTCAGGTATCGCAAATCTTCGTAGGTCCTACAAAAACTCACACCTAAATTACTTCGTGATTGAAAGAGACCCTTCGACCCTTCGGCTAAGCTTAGGGCAGGCAGGCTCAGGGTGAAGTTTGCTTGGCTCAGGGTGAAACACCATTTAAATCACAATAGTATCAATCTTTAGAGACTTCAGGCTGAGCCTGCCTGCCCTAAGCTTAGCCGAAGGGTCGAAGCCTCCAGCCCAATTAGATGGGTCTCCCAACTGCCCCTCTACTGCCGTCTATTTTACCAGGAGCATTTTGCGGGTTTGGGAGAATGTCCCTGCGGTGATGCGATAGAAATACATTCCCGATGAAAGCGTTTCGCCTGAATCAGTGCGGCCGTCGAATGTTATCCGATGGCTACCGGCGGGCATTACTCCCTGAGAGAGTTGGCGGACCTGTTGACCAAGCACATTGTACACGATAAGAGAAACGTCTTCGGCTTTTGGAATAGAGAACTCGATTTCGGTAGATGGATTAAACGGGTTCGGGTAGTTTTGCAACAGGGCGTATGCGGTGGGGAGATTTTCCAGAATGTCGTCAACGTCGGTGATGGTCAGAATAGTGACCGTGCCTGCTCTAAATATCGGAGAGAAGTGTCGGTTGGCATCGGCTGAGGTCAGAGTCAGGACTGTCGGTAGTACTGACGCAAAGGTTGTAGAATCAATAGTCACAGACGTATCTGGGGCGTTGGCGTCGGCAGTGAAATGGAGTCGGGCAATGATGCCGGTTCCAGGCGTCAAGGGGGTTATTTCACCAAAGTCGAGCGCTATATAGAGTTTGTGGTCAGTGGAGTTTGGTTGATAAGATTTATTTGGCGCGGCATTTCCCCTGGTTCCGCCGAATGTTACTGAGTCGAGAGTCAGTCGGTCAGTGCCATACGATAAGGCCAGTTCGACAATCTTAACGTTGCGCTCATTGAACAAGTTGACATCGACAGACACCGGATTACCGGCGCCGATCGAGACATTGTTTACCCAGACTGAATCAAAGCTGGGCGGCGACAATTGGATATTAAGATGCCCTTTGCGGAATTTCGGATGATATGGTCCGGTAGGCAACGTGTCGGTGAACCAAGTTCCCCTTTCAATCTGATTCGGGAGTATGACCGTAGTCGAATCCAGCGTGATGATCTGGGCCGGGATATCATTAGCATATGAATAATAGAGTCGGCACATTATCCCTGAGCCGACCGGAATGACAACATCGGACGAGGCCAGCACATAAATCGTGTGAGAGCCGTTGCTGTTGTGCGCAATCCCTTTGAGTGAGAAGCTTGAGGCTCGCGTCGAGGCAAATGATACTGAATCCAGAGTTACCGAGGCAGAGCTTTCGCGGAAAGTCAACTCAATGCCTGTGAGGGGCTGGTCGTTGTAAAAGCGCACCGGTATCACGCCAATTCCCCCCTGAAAGGAAACAGCAGAATCAATCGACAGGGTGTCGGGAATGCCAGTGTCCAGCATGTTGGCTTTAGCCCGCGAGGCCAATGCCGCCATAACCAGCAGTGCCAGAAGTATCCAGAGTATTCTATTATTAAGTTTCATGCTTTTCGGCCGGTTAGGGCCGACAGGGGTAGAGCAAACAACGTGCAACAATGAACGAAACTCCTGACTGATCAGTAGTAATTGGGCCGAACTTTTTGAGTCAAAGCTAACTGGATGTACGTTCGCAGTTTACGACTTGCGGGAATATACGGTTCGGCTCAGAAAGTCGCAAATGTGTAATTGGTTTACATGGCCGTGTATGCAAGCCGGTTCGCAGAAGTCCTAAAGCGGGGGCGATAGGGACAAAGGCCAAGATGTCAACCCCGCAGACGGGATTGACATGAGATACGGTATCTACGAAATCTCAGGAGGAACCCACAGCAAGCTGTGGGGGACCAACGAACCCACAGCAAGGGCCTGTTGAAAAAGTCCTCCTGCGGAGTAAATCCACTGAAATGTCACCCCGACGAAGGTCGGGGCCCAGTTCTAACTTGTTGAAATACAAGACTGGATTCCGGCCTTCGCCGGAATGACAAACTAAAGAAATTCCTAAACATAGGTTTTTCAACAAACCCCAAGCTGTGGGGCACCAAAAACGCTGTGGGGGACCGACTCAACTAAAACGTGGCCATCTCCTCTTTGTCCAGAGGGAGGATATTTATAGCCGTTTCGCTCTGACTGCGCACTGGCTTTTGCGGTTTGCCAAGTGATGGACGGCTCTTCAATGTCAGGCCGCGCGGTTTTGAGGATTTCACCAATGACCCTGTTGACAAACGCTGGGTGCCGGCATTCTTGCCGCTGATGATTTGCGACAATTCGATCACGATCGTGTTCATCTGCTGGGCCTGTGCCGCCAGTTCCTGACTGGCCGAAGATGTTTCCTCGGTATTGGCCGCGGTCTGCTGAGTTACCAAGCTCATCTGTGACACTGCCGAATTTATCTGTCCCATTCCCTGTGTTTGTTCATCGCTGGCGGCAGTAACTTCGCTCACCAAGCTGTCGACTTTCCTAATCGAAACGGTTATTTCATTGAGAATACCGGTGAACTCTTCTGTTGCCCGGACACCGTTGTCGGCGCTCTTCTGCGAACCCTCTATTAACGACGAGGTATTCTTGGCGGCTTCAGCCGAACGCATCGCCAGATTGCGGACTTCTTCAGCTACAACCGCGAATCCTTTGCCGGACTCACCAGCGCGAGCCGCTTCGACAGCCGCATTTAACGCCAACAAGTTTGTCTGAAACGCGATTTCGTCTATGACCTTGATGATTTTTGCGGTTTCATCAGAAGATATTTTGATTTCCTGAATCGCCATGACCATACCGGACATCGCGGTTGCGCCTTTATCGGCGGCGGCGTTGGCGGTGGTGGCAAGAATATTCGCCTGCTTGGCGTTATCAGCGTTTTGTCTGGTCATGCTGGCCATTTGTTCGAGTGACGATGAAGTTTCCTCAAGAGACGAGGCCTGCTCGGTGGCGCCTTCTGCCAACGACTGGCTTGAACTTGCTACCTGCTCGGAAGCCAAACCAATTTGCTCTGCGCCATCACTCAAAGTGCTGATAATGGTGTTGATCGGTCTGGTAATAGAGCGAGTGATGGAAAACGCCATACATATGCCAATCGCAACAACACTCAAGACCAGCACTATAGCCCAGTTGGTAGTGCTACTTGCCGTTTGCACAGCGACGTTTTCCGCCGCTAACATAGTTGGATCGACCACATTGACCATAGCCATCTCGGCCTTGTTCGCTATTTGGTGAAGCCCGCGCTCGATGGTCTCCAAGAGACCTTCATCCCTAACCGGCGGCTGAGTGTTTCCGAAACGCTGATTATTCGTCCTGCTTTGTTCTGTTTTCGCGCGAAGGAACTCATCGCCGTTGCGCCGACACTCCTCGGCCAATCTCGTCACTTCGGAGCAATATTGCGCCAAACGGGCGTCGGCTCTGACTATCTCGTTAGCCGCGAATGTTTCCAATAATGATTTCATCTTTTCCGATGAAGCATGATATTTTTGTTCCGTTTCGCTTGTTGGGTTCATCCAGTACGAGTCAAAACAGAGATCCAAATTAACAGAGGCGCCGAGCTGTTGCTCCAATTGCATATCAACTTCGTTCCATGCCGCGCTTTCTTCGAAATGATCTGTAAGTTGCGTGATGCCGCTCCAGCTTGTTAATCCGAGAATCGCGGCCAGTGTGATGATGGTGCCGAACCCCAGATACATTTTGGAGCTTAATTTCATGTTCTTCCACATGGTGTCCTCCTCACTTACACAGATTGATAACTTACATAATAGATTTGTAATTCTCTTTACTTGTCTCTCTCCTGATTGCTGATTCGGCAGGAAGATAGAGGACTTAAGGGGAATAATAGATAGGAAACGTCCCTTTATCGTAGACGTGTCGTGTCCAGCAAGTTGGCAGGCAATCGGTTAGAGGAATTAGGGGGGNNGGGTTATTCGGGTGTGGAAGTGGCGGGGTTCGAAGGCGAGATTGCTTCGGTCCCGTCTGAACCCTTCGACCCTGCGGCTCCGCCTCAGGACTTCGCAAGCTCAGGGTGACGGGACGATCGCAATGACTTGGTAGTGGTAGAGTTGGGGGGCGCTTGTTCTTCATGACATTTCGTGGTGCACGAGGACGTACACCTCGCACAAAATCCGGAAATGATTTCGAATGGAATCCGGAAATTGGTTCCGTTTCATATCCAATCTCCAATAGAGTAGCAGTCTCGTAATTCGCCCTAACCTCTTAGAATGCAATCGGATAGCATGTCCGGCAGGGAATTGGCATACCTCCTGCATGAGTTCACAGCGGAGGATTCTATGATTAAAGGAATGTATACATCCGCTTCTGGAATGATTCCGCGAGTGCAAAAGCAGGAACTGATTGCCAACAACCTGTCCAACGTGAACACCGTCGGATTCAAGAAAGACCGGATGTTCACTAAAGAACTTAGTATCGCAGAGAAGAAGCTCATGCCGAAGCGAGCCGATTGGGAACAACCAATGGTCGACAAGCTCTTTGTCGATTTCCAAAGCGGGATATTCGACAAGACCGACAATCCGCTTGATATCGCAATCGAAGGCGACGGTTTTTTCCAGTTACAAGCACCTGACGGTACTGTCGTGCTCACACGAGCTGGATCATTCTCTGTCAATCAAGATGGGTATCTCGCTTATCCCGGCGGGTATCTGCTTCGTGGTGAAGGTGGGCCGATTCAAGTAGGCGGGGGCAAAGTAAATATCGCACCGAGTGGTGCGGTGGAAGTTAATGGTACGGCCGCCGACCGGATTCAAACCATGACAGTTTCCGATGTAAGCAAGCTACAGCGTTTGGGTGGGTCGATGTTCGCGGTTCCAGAGGGCGAGGGACTCATACCGGCGACGTCGTCTCAGTTACTGCAAGGGTATCTGGAAACGGCGAATGTCGATGTGGTTCATGAAATGGTCGATATGATCGTTTCCTATCGCACATACGAAGCAAACGCCAAAGCCCTGCAGTCGCAGGATCAGTCGCTCGATCATCTATTTGGAAAAGTAGCGGGATTGTCCCGGTAAGTAATAGAGAATAAAGGCAAGGGAGAAATCAAATGATTAAAGCCATGCGCACCGCGGCGACGGGGATGTCGTCACAGCAAATGAATGTTGACAACATCGCCAACAACCTGGCCAACGTGAACACTCCGGGTTTCAAGAAGTCACTTTTGGAATTCCAGGACGTGCTCTACCAACAGTTTCGTTTACCTGGGACGGCTACCGCGGTCGGCAACACAGTTCCGACCGGACTATCGATTGGCTACGGCACGCGTCCATCATCGACCAGTCGACAATATTCAACGGGAGATCTTCAACAGACCGGATCGTCGCTTGATATGGCAATTGAAGGCGACGGATTTTTTCAGGTACAACGCCCTGATGGAACGACGGGCTACACGCGCGACGGTTCATTCAAGATGTCAGCCGATGGGCGGGTTGTGACCTCTGACGGGTATTATCTGCTTCCTGAAATTTCTATTCCAGAGAATACAACTTCGGTGGCTATCGGCAATGATGGTACGGTGGAAGTACTGATGGCCGGGACCGATCAACCAACGCAGATCGGACAAATCGAACTGGCGCGGTTTATCAATCCGGCCGGATTGATCGGAATCGGGCACAATTTATTCATGCAGTCGGGGGCCTCGGGGAATCCAATGGCAAGTGCGCCGGGACAGGATGGTAACGGTGTGCTCAATCAGGGGTATTTGGAAATGTCAAACGTCAAGGTGGTTGACGAAATGGTGAATATGATCGTCGCTCAGCGCGCGTATGAAATGAACTCAAAGGCGATTCAGACGGCTGACGATATGTCCGGGGTCGCCAACAATCTGAAACGATAAGTTATGAAGCGTATTGCAGTCATAGTCATATTACTGACCACTCTGTTGTCGAATGACGAGCGTGGTGAGTGCGCTTCGCTTTTTGAAGTGGTGGCGGATAAGCTGTCGGTTCGTTTCGGTCTCGATTCGATTACCAGCCGAATTGAGATTCTCAAGTCGCAACTGCCAAATGAAACAGTTGATGCCAATCAGGTAACCATTCGACCGCTATTCGAGAGAGAGCCGGTCGGGTTGGTGAGTGTGGTCGCTGAGATTACTGATAGCGGCAAATCGGTACGGTGCGGACAAATCAGTTTGCGCGTGCGCAAGTACGCCGAAGTCGCGGTGTCCGTAAAGGCGCTGAAACTGCGCGAAGAACTTTCTCCGGATCTATTTACGATTCAGTTGATGGAAGTGACCTCTCTGCGAGAGCAGGCGATAATCTCGCTTGGGGCCATCATAGGGACCAGGACAAAACGTAATCTGGCTGTTGGTCGGATATTGACAGCTGAAGCGATTGAAACTGCGCCTGACATTGAAGTTGGGCGTGAGGTCACGATAACTTTTTCAGGGCATTCGTTCACAGTTACAGCGCGAGGGCAGGCAATGCAGACCGGTCGGTTCGGAGAAAAGATCCGAGTGCGGAACGCAGTGTCGGGGAAGACCATTGTCGCGCGGGTTACCGGGGCGAATGAAGTTACGACAGAGCTATAGGAAACCATAAAGGATAGGATCCATGAAATTCAGATTCATTCTCATCGTGCTGGCCATTCTCTTGTTACTGCCGTTTGGATTGAAACTACGGAGTCAGGATTTCGGTCAGAGCCAATCGTTATTCACCGACAAAAAAGCGCATCAGGTGGGGGATCTGCTCACCGTGTTGATTTCCGAGCAAAGCAAAGCCACCAATCAGGTGGAAAACAAATCGGAGAAGAGTACCAAGGCGAAAACCGCCGGTGGTCCGGGAATCGGGAAGCTCAGCTTTATCGGCCAATTCGGGGTGGACGGTTCCAACCAGAACTCATTTAACGGCAAAGGCGAAAACACCCGTCAGGGCGCGTTAATCGCCAAGATGTCCGTCACAGTAATAGGTCGAAAAGACAATGGTGATTTGATCATCGAAGGTCAGCGAATCGTGGCTATCTCGGGAGACCGCGAGACCATGACCCTGTCGGGTGTGATCCGTCCGAAAGATATCGGATCGGATAACACGATACAGTCATACTTAATATCCGACGCCGAGATTCGTTACTCCGGCAAAGGAAACAGCAACACGGCCTCACGGCCGGGATTTATCACCCGCATTCTCAGCTGGATATTCTAAAGGAGTCGCTATGTTTGGATTACTCATCGCCCGACTTGCCACTCCGATCGGACTTTCGATCATCATATCAGCCGCGCTTTGGTTGGTTTCTCCGGTGGATGCCTCCAAAGTCCGCATTAAAGACATGACAGAATTTCAGGATAAGCAGGAAATCGAATTAATCGGGTACGGGCTTGTTATTGGGCTTGATGGAACCGGGGACGGTTCGAACACTCAGTTCACCACGCAGGCACTGGTCAATATGATGGAGCGCATGGGGCTTACCGTTGACCCAACAAAGGTGAAGGTCAAGAATGTCGCTGCTGTTATGGTCAGCGGGAAACTCACGAGCCAGCAGGTGACGGGATCGTATGTCGACATGACTGTTTCGTCGATCGGCGATGCCAAATCACTGCAGGGGGGAGTGCTGTTGATAACGCCGCTTTCCGGTTCCGATGGCATTGTGCGAGTAACCGCGCAAGGGGCTGTTTCTATCGGTGGCTTCAATGTGCAGGTCGATGAGGGAAATAAAATTGTAAACAACTACACGCTCGTGGGACGCGTTCCCAATGGCGGGCGGGTTACAAATGCGCTTTCGCCGACCAAAGGAGCCGAGCGACAGGTGTTGCTCTCGCTTCATGATCCCGATCTGACCACCGCACAGCGTATCGCAGACGCGATCAATATTGAATTTGGCCAAACTTCGTATGTCCTGGATGGCGGAACAATTCGGCTTGAGATTCCCGACAGTCTGGGTGATCCGACGATCCGCTCCCGTTTTCTTGCGGACATCGGGCAGATGGAAGTGATTCCTGACAATCGGGCGCGGGTGATCATCAATGAACGCACGGGAACGATAGTGTCCGGAGAACATGTGATGATTGAACCGGTGGCGATTGCGTCGGGAAATATTACAATTAACATTCAGTCTAAGCCGATTATTTCACAACCCGGAGCATTCAGTCAAGGGGAGACTGTAGTTACTTCGGAACCGACTATCAATGTGGCGGTTGAGAAGGCACGGGTGGTTGAGCTGGCCGGGTGTGTGCAATTATCAGAAGTGGCTGAGGCACTCAATCGCATTGGGGCCGCTCCACGCGATATCATAGCAATATTTCAGGCGTTGAAGCAGGCCGGGGCGCTTCGCGCTGAATTGGTGATTCTCTAAGATGTCTGCTCTTTCGACCATATCCGGCTCTGCGCCGGTCGATTTGGAACGGCTCCGCAGTTCTCAGTCGGCAACTGTTGATACCGAAAAGGCGCGTCTTAGCAAGGCGACCAAAGAATTTGAGTCGTTTTTTCTTTATTACATGCTCAAGACGATGCGCGAGACACTTACCAGTGAGTCTGGGTCGGCTGAGACGCCATTAGGCGGGGGAATGGGGAAGGAGACATATCAGCAAATGTTTGATATGGAAATATCCCGTCATGTGGTGCGTGGAGACAATCGTTCGCTCTCGGGGATGCTTTACAAATCAATGGAAAAACTGGTCGAAGCACGGTTCAAGGCGGATCAAGGAAAAACCGAAGGGGTTCAGCCGAAAGTTTTTGGAGTGATTACTCAACCCGCTACCCCCATGTCTCTGAAAATAAACGAAACGGCAATCGCGCTACCCAAGCAGGAGCTGTTTCGACCTTTGGAGCGTACGACTAAGCCGGCGTTTTCGCCGATTTCCGCTCACAGAATAATTCACACAAGCAAAGATCCCATCCAAACGCAGTTCGGTCGCATCATCGCTGAGGCGGCACGGGAAAATCAACTGGACTCAAAGCTGATCCATTCGGTTATCAAGGCGGAGTCGAACGGTGATCCCAACGCGGTTTCGCGGGCGGGGGCCAAAGGGTTGATGCAACTGGCTGATTCGACCTCTACAGACCTTGGGGTGCGAAATCCGTTTGATCCGCGTGCCAACGTGTTTGGCGGTGCGAAGTACCTTCGCACACTCATGAACAGATTTAACGGCGACCTGCGGCTTGCCCTGGCGGCTTACAACGCGGGACCGGCTACGGTAGACAAACATGGCGGTGTGCCACCTTTTCAGGAAACACACGATTATATCGACCGTGTAACGACCTATCTGAGGAAATCTTCGATTGACGAGGTCGATCCGCTAAAGTGAGTGTGGGGAGTGGCCGATACTTTATGGTACAGGATGTTTCATTGAGAAATTGGATATGATAAATCAACTGATTGACATTATAGGTCGCGAAACCCGACTGTTTGAATCGTTTCTGAATTTGCTCGAACAGCAAAAGCGGGCTTTGGTCGCCAATGATCTGAAAGAACTCGACCGCATCACCAAACATCAGCAGGATGCACTGGTGACAAGCCATCGCCTGAACATCGAACGCACGCGCACAATTGCCGCGATAAAAGCAGATTGGAATTTACAGCAGGACCTTACAATTGCGCGCTTGATCGCGCTGGCAGATTCGGAACAAGCCGCGCGTTTGAAAGAACTTCGCGAGATACTACTGAGTCTTAATGACAAGATACTTGAAGTGCGTAACACAAATGCGCTGTTGATAAATCAATCACGCGAGATGATCGCCCGCACGATGGCCATGTTGTCGCGGTCTGAACACGCCGACAATGTGTATGGTCGCAATGCTGTCCGTGATGATCAGGCGGTTGCCTTGGCGCTGGACAGGAGGGTCTGATGCCGGGACTATTTGCCGGAATTGAAGCAGGGAAGCGGGCGTTGCTCACGCACCAACTGGTGCTACAGACTATCGGACAAAATATTGCCAATGTTGAAACTCCCGGTTATACCCGTCAGCGGGTAAGTATTCAAGCCACCAATCCGGAGGATATGCCGGTCGGCTTGCTGGGAACCGGCGTACAGGTAACAGATATCAGGCACCTTCGGGATCTGTTTTTAAGCGAACAGGAACGCGATGCCACCAAATCTCTGGGGCAGTGGTCTTATAAAGAGAAGACACTTTCCGAGGTTGAAGCTATTTATAACGAGCCGCAGGAAAATTCACTTTCGGATATTCTGGCGAAATTCTGGGATTCTTGGTCGGAACTGGCCACCAACTCAGACTCGATTTCAAATAGAAAGTCAGTGGTAGCTACGGCGAATCAATTGGTCGCCGGGTTTCAGCAACTATCGCAAAAAATGAGCAGTTTACGCTCGGCGGCGGACCGTGATGTTACCAGTATGGTTACTGAGATCAATCAGAAGACGGCGGAGATAGCTCGTCTCAATCAAAATATCGCACGGTCTGAAGTTGGAGGCAACAGCGCCAACGATCTGCGCGACGCTCGTGACAGGACAACCAAGGAATTGGCACAGTTGATTGATGTGCGGACGGTGAACAAGCCGAACGGGGAAACCATTGTTTACATGAGCGGAATGGCGATTGTCGACGGTTCAAGAGACTTCCCGATCGACTACAAAACGACCAACAATGGCGGTACCCAGTCCTCGAAGATTGTCTGGAAGGGAACCAATTTCGAGTTGACCAACATGGGGGGGCAATTGGCCGGGTTGACAGAATCGCGAGATAGGCTGATTCCACAGCATGTCAGTGATATCGACGAGCTTGCCAAAACGGTTATAGAACAGGTCAACGCCATTCATTTGACCGGATACGGCATGAACGGCACGACCAATGTGGCCTTTTTTGATCCCAATTTCACTTCTGCCGCAACAATGCGACTGAGCATCGATGTGACACTTGACTCGAGCAAAGTTGTCGCGTCGTCATTGGCTACGGGTAATAACAATGCCGCGCTGGCACTGTCGGAGCTTAGAAATGCCCGTGTGATGAGCAATGGTTCTGGGACAATAAGTGATTTTTATGGCAGTTTGGTTTCAACGGCCGGTCTTCAGGCCAAGGAAGCCACGACGACGACACGGAATTTTGAACTACTAGTTCAGCAGATAGGTAACGCTCGGCAATCGATCGAGGGTGTAAGCCTCGATGAGGAGATGGCCAATTTGATCAAGTTTCAGCATGCCTACGATGCGTCGGCACGCGTGATTTCCGTCATGGATCAGGCGCTTGATACGGTCATCAGTTCGATGGGCCTCGTAGGACGATAAACAGAATTCGCCGCTCTGAGAGTGGCGACAAGACACCACGGAGGGTGCTGTGCTTATTTTAACACGGAAGTTGGGTGAGTCTATCGCTATAGGCGATCAGATTCGCATATCCGTACTCGGTGTTCGTGGACGACAAGTGCGGCTGGGGATTGATGCTCCGGCTGATGTCATTGTCCACCGAGAGGAGATTTATTTGAAGATTCAGGCGGAAAATCGCAAGGCCTCGGGATCGATTACCGATGATCTGATGGGCATGGTCAAGATGATCAAAGGGAAAATTACCGGTGAAGAGCCGCAGAAGCCGACGATCGACTACAAAGATGGCGAGCCAGGACGGGGGCCGCACAGACGACCGTCGAAACCATCGCAAGGACCAAACGGAGGGGAATAAATGCGGGTAACCAACAGCATGATGTCCAGTACGGTGCTGTTTAACACTCAGCGGGCGTTACAGCGTTTTGTCGATTTGCAGACGCAAATGACGTCTGGCCGTCGCATTAATAAACCGTCGGATGATCCTTCCGGTACCCTTCGCGACCTGGGATATCGCACGGAGATCGCGGACATCGAGCAGTATCAGAAAAACGTCAATCGGGCGCAATCCTGGGTCAAGACCTACGACGATATTACGGCGGATATGAAAGATGTGATGTCATCAGTAAAGGAGATCGCGATTGCCATGTCGAACGGCAATTTCGATGCGGTCGCCCGTACTGGTTCAGCGACAGAAGTTGAATCGGCCATTGACCATTTTCTTCAGCTTGGGAACACACGCCTCGAAAACCGATATGTATTTGCCGGGAATCGGACGCAGACTCAGCCGTTCAGTCGTTCCAGCAACGGGTTTGTGTATGCCGGTGATTTCGAGCAGATAGAGTACGAAGTATCAGGGAAATTAAGGCAGCCAGTCAACATAACCGGCGGGGATCTGTTGCTCAAGCCACTGATAACTCTTGGACGCGACACCGATCTAAATAACGCTGTGACTCCGGCGACCTTGCTGACGAATCTGAATGCTGGTAGAGGAATCGGTCAGATTCCGTCTACATTTATAGTAACCGATCAAAATTTGAATATTAATGTGACTGTCAATCTGGCGGGGGCAGTTACTGTTGCCGATGCCCTGACGGCTATCAGCGCCCAGCTTGTAGCGGGCGGCATTACGAACGCGGTCGCGTCAATCGCGCCAACCGGTAACTCAATCAAAATTGACACCACGCCAAACGGATTGGTGAATGGAACCACGCTGGTTTCCAAGATAAACAGCGGGAACGGCGCCGACTTAGTTCCGGGGAAAGTCAGAGTCAGCAATGGCGCGGGGATTGATGTTGAGGTTGACCTGAGCGGTTCGGTAACGCTCTCTGATATCATTACTAAATTTAATAGCACAATGACAACCGCCGGTGTCAGCAATGTTGTCATGACGGTTGACCCCTCCGGCACCGCGTTGCGAGTAGCCGATACCAACGGGGTTCCACTTGGGCTGAGCATAACAGAGATATCCAATGCCGAAACTACTGCCGGTGATCTGGGAATCATGGGTGGAGTGTCGCCGACGCTCATTGGTCGCGCTCTTTCTCCCGCGGTAGCATTCAATATTGTCGAAACCACCGGCACAGTTGCGCATGATCTTGGAGTGTTTGGATCATTCGCGTCTGATTTTATCGGCAGTGATATAGACCCTCGCCTTACGCTTACGAGCAATGTCAGCGAACTGCAAAATGGTCTGGGCAGTAGTCTTGGGCCGATAGAGCTTACCCATGGAGGAACGCGGGTTACATTAAACCTGTCCGACCCGATGATTGTGACCGTGCAGGACTTGCTGAACACATTTAATAACAGCGGACTGAATATCACGGCAAGCATCAACAGTTCCGGGCGCGGGATTCAGATTGTCAATAATGACAATGCCAAGTCGTTTACGATTGAAGAATCTGGCGGCCGAACAGCCAAAAATCTAGGGATCTACGGATCAAGTGACATGATTGGGACGCTCTATGTGTTGACCAATGCTCTCCGAAATAACGATCAGGAAGGGGCGGGTTTACAGCTGGGGCATTTGGATACGTCGATTCAGCATCTGCTGGATTCGCGGGCCGAGGTAGGATCGCGCGGTGTTCGTCTAAATACTCTCAGTTCGCGGCAGGATGATCAAAAGTTACTCGCAACCAAGCGACTTTCTGAAATCGAAGACGCGGATATTGCTGAATTGATGATGCAGATCGCGACACATGAAAGCAGTTACCAGGCCGCGCTTGCCGCCGCCGCGAAAATAATTCAACCGTCATTGATGGATTTCCTGAAATTATAGAAAGACCCGGGGAAAGCGTATGATTCTCACCAGTTCACGGCTTGGTCGTATCGAGGTTCCGGACACCAAAGTCATCAGCATGGCACGGCCCATTCTTGGGTTTGAGCGGCTCACTGAATTTTGTCTCGTTGAAGTAGAGGCGATCGCGCCCTTTTTGTGGCTACATTCAGTTCAAGACTCGACAGTGGCATTTCTTGTGGTCAATCCACTCGTGTTCTTCCCTGAGTATCGCATTGAAATCAATTCGGCTGAGATAGCCGAGCTTCATGTAGATCGGAGCGGAATGATCGAGACCTATGTTATCGCAACTGTTCCAACAGAGTACCAAAAGATGTCGGTCAATTTACAGGGGCCGATTCTAATCAACACCTCTAATAATCTGGCCAAACAACTTGTGCTGGTCAATTCGAACTACAAGGTTCGGCACTTTCTCATGCCTGTGGCCGATAGCCTGCAGGTACGTGAAATTGAAGAGGAAGCAGTGGGAGTGTAATGGCGTCGGAGTGACGGCATTTACTATTTATTCGGTGTAGGGAAATAGGAATATTCCATGAAGACAATAAGTAAACAAAATCATCCAAAGCAAAAACGGTCGGGCACGGCGAAATCGACTACACGTCGGAAATCCATCGGCGCGGTTCGGACAGTTCCTACAACTACAGCAGACATTCTTGAACTGGCAGAACTGAGATATATTCACGACGAGGAGGCATTCATAGTTGAATTGCTGGCTCCTTTGGAAAAAGCATCAAACGATTTTAGCGCGAAGGACCGTACACAATACCTGTCACTACTGGCGATGGGACATGCTCACACCAGCAATCTGATAGAAGCTGAAGAGACCGCAAACAAACTCGTCCGGCACCAACCGCAATCACCCGACCCTTGGTTTGTTCTTACGTATGTACGTCTCACGATGAGAGAATACAACCTCGCAATTGAGGCGGCCGAGAAGTATATCGAGTTGTTGGGAGGATTGGACCATGCCGGCAGTGATATCGGAAAAGTATATGGGGCAACGCCGGGGCATCAGTCACAGACATATAATATGTACGCCGCCGCGTGCAAAGAGTCCGGTCGAACTAATGACGCGATAACTTATTATCGGCGGGCCATAGAATTAGACTCTGGGAATCATCTGCCGTATTTGAATCTCGCCACGCTATTTAGCAGTTTGTGTCGTGTTGCTGAGGCGAAAGAGGTCATCAAGCGCGGAGTGAGGAACGCGCGGCAGGTTCAGGAACTTCGGATGATGCAACAATCGTTGAAAACCCGGGCGACCGTATCGGCCTGCATGATAGTCAAGAATGAAGAAGAACTGCTTGGCGACTGTTTGCAATCAATCCGCGATTGGGTGGACGAAATTATAGTAGTCGATACCGGTTCAACGGATAAAACCGTTGAGATCGCGCAGTCATTCGGCGCTAAAATATATCATCATGCGTGGGAAGGGGATTTCTCCAAGGCGCGCAATCAATCGCTATCTTATGCCACGCATGATTGGATATTTATCATTGACGCTGATGAGCGCATCTTCGCGGAGGATGTTGCCCAGCTTAAGCGACTGCTGGATGATTCCCGGGCTGAGGTCATTTCGCTAAACGTTTATAATGTATATAGAGATAACGCATCAGCCGTTACGTTTCTCCCATCACCTCGTTTGTTCCGTCGCTCGCTGGGTCTGCATTATGACGGGATTGTGCACAATACGCTGATGTATGCCGAGTCTCAGCCAATTAAACGAACCGGAGTCCGATTGAAACATCTGGGTTACGGTTTGGACAAAGAAAAAATGCGAAAGAAGCTGGAGCGGTCGCGTGCTTTGCTGGAGAAGCAACTGGCAGAAAACCCGGACAACGCTTTCGCGCTGTTTAATTATGCTCAACTGTTGCGGGGAGAGACCGCGACATTTCCCGCGCAAAATGCCGAATTAATCCTTACGTCGGCTCGTCGGGCTGTAGAATTGACAAGTCCTGAACTTGCCACCGAGCGACATCTTCATTTGATGTGCCTTGATCAGATTGCCTGGGCACTGTTTCAACAAGAAAAATTTGATCAGGCGCTGGAATATGCCCAAAGGGCAATCAGCCATAAGTCGAATTATCTTGATCCATTACTCCTGTTAGGGCACATCGCGGCCCGGCGACAGGATTACGATCAGGCGTGTATTCACTATGCCGCGTACCTGAAAGCGCAGGCGGCATACGATCCGGTCCGGGAGACGGATAACATTATCATGTTGCATGTCGACAGTCGAATTTCCGCTTGGTCTTCACTGGGAATAATCGCGGAATTGAAAGGTGACACAACGCTCGCGGAAGAATATTACGAACGCATTGATCAAATGAACCCGGGACATCTGGACACCTGTGCTAATCTTGGACGGCTCGCGCTACAACGCAACGATGTGACCGGAGCGGCAGGCTATTATTTAAAGCATCTCCAATACCACCCTGACGCGCTTGAAATCTATGGCAGTCTTGGTCAGTTATATCTATCGAGCCATCACTATGTAGAGGCAGAAGAGACATTCCGAAATGGGCTGAAGCAGAACGCTATTGATGTCGCGTGTATTACCGGTCTTGGGCGGACGCTTGCAGAAATGGGCAAGGTCGACAAAGCGCGCGCGGTTCTCGATGGGGCGCTGAAATCAATTCCAGCCGATCAATCGATACAACGTGAGTTGGCCTCTGTATTATTTCGCGCCGGGTTATTTCTGGAAGCGTCTAATTTGCTGGGCAAGTTGATCCAGCAGTTGCCTAAAGACGCAGAGCTACTCAATGATTATGGAAATTCCTGCGTAAAGCTCGGACAATTGGTGAAGGCAATCGCCGCCTATCGGCAAGCGCTTGACTGTCCTAATCCTCCTGCTATTGTTTGGCGCAATTTAGGTATAGCCAGCGCCCGGTCGAACGACCTCGATGGAGCGGCCCACGCCTTTGAAACGTATTTGCAGTACGATCCCGATTCGCCGGAAATAATTAGGCTTCTTATTGATATTCAGATGACGAGCGGGCGATATGAGCAGGCCCTTGCGCAGTTGGAGCGTTTCTTGAAGGTAAACCCTCAGGATGCCCTGATGATGTTTCAGCTTGCTGAGTGCTATCTGCTTATGGGGCATACGGATTCGGCGATTCTTGGGTATCGCAGGGTACTTCAACTTGATCCCATGTCTTCTAAAGCAGAAGATCGGATCGCGGCACTATCGGCTACAGCGGTGGTCGCCCGCTAATAGTTTGGTGGAAACAGGTGGATAATAAAATCTGGATGTGGGGTATTAAGATTATTCGGGCACTGCCGATGTAAAGGCCATAAGGGAAGAAATAAACTGAACTGAATTATATATGATACAGGAATTGACAAACGTGCAAAGGAGGGGATTGCCAACACGCGCAATCAACTGGTGGTGCCAATTGGATTATAGCACCATGTGTATTCGAAACATAGGAAGTGACGCAGTCAACAAAGAAACCAAACGGGATAAGGATTCCTGAACAACATTCCAAGGAGGAATTGACTCATGTCACTTCGAATCAATCACAACTTGGCGGCACTGAACGCCAACCGCAACCTGAAGCTAACCTCGGCTATGGTAAACACCTCGATGCAGAAGCTGTCGAGTGGTTTCCGTATCAACCAAGCGTCGGACGATCCGGCGGGTTTGGTGATTTCCGAACAGTTTCGGGCACAGATCGCCGGTTTGAACCGCGCGGTCCAGAACTCGGAAGGATCCATCAGCATGATTCAGACCGCTGAAGGCGCTCTTTCTGAAATCAACAATTTGCTCACCTCGATGCGCGAACTGGCTATCCACGCCGCCAACGAGGGGTTCAACGACACCGATCAGCTCGCCGCTGATCAGGCAGAAATCGCGAACGCGATCAAGACCATTGATCGTATCGCGGTTAACACGCAGTTCGGAACGAAGAAGATTCTGGACGGCTCGAAGGATAACATTGCGACGATCACCAGCGCCGGAACATCTGGCCTGACGGTCAAGCAGTCGAATCTGAAGACCGGCGCTCACTCGGTCACCGCAACCAAGACCGCCGACGCTACCTCGACCTTGAACACGACCTCGCTTGGTCTTTCTTTGACCAACACCGATGGCGATCCGAGCAACTTGACAGAAAAGATTCACAATGTCGATGTTGTGCAGGCGTCTGATGTTGCGAAGAAGACCACTGGCTCGATTTCATTGGCCGATGCCTTTGGTAACGGCATGGGCATCGCGGCCGCGGCTACCGTGGCTGTGCTGAGTTCTGCGGCTGTCGTGGCGACGGCCATCGCGGCAAACGCCGGTACCTACACTATTACCCTGAACTATCAGGAAAACGGTGAATCGCCGACCGGTAACCAGACATTGAATATTGCCGTTGTTACTGGTGACACGACCGACACTATCGCCACCAAACTGCAGGCGCAGATCAACCTGAACACCGCTCTCGCCGGCAAAGTTGTTGCGACTGGCACAGCCGCCGGCTCGCTCCGTATCAAGGCCGCCAATGCAGGCGCCCAGTATTCTATACAGACTCAGGCCTCATCTACTAACGCGACAACGTCGTTGTTTTCAGTTGCCGCCGGTTCCAACCGCGGTTCGTCAGCCAACCTGTTGAACTTTACGGTGAACACGGAATCGTCCGCAAATATTACATCAAACGTAACAATCGCGGCGGCTACTTATGTTACGATGTCGAGCTTGGTAACGGCTATTAACACAGGATTAAATACAGCGTTTGCAACCGTTGTTGGCGCCTCTGTGAACGATATCTCAGCGACGCTCGTCAACACCAATCAAATCCAGTTCTCGACACAAGATGAAGGTTCATACTATTCGATCAAGACGAACACTGGCGTTGCCGGAACCGGTAATCTTCGCAATGCGTTGAAGCTGACTGATGACACTCTGGCCGTTGCCGGTCAGGATGCTTTGGTGAACTTTGACGGGTACACCAACACACTTAACAAAGTCAAGTGGGTAGGGACTGGCGCTTACACATTGTATAACAAGACTTCAGGCGCCGCCGGTCGCGGTTCCATCGACATGACCGCTGGCACAGCGCAGAACGGTCTCAACGTCGGCAACCTGTTGCTCGATGTGAAAGCCGCGAAGTTTGATGTCCGTCTGGACGGCGGTACGGCTACTTCAGTGTCGGCTGGCGTAAACAACACGGTGTTCAACTCCGATCGTTCCCAGTCGGTCAGCATCAACTATGCGCTGACCTCACAGGGCGGCACTGAGACTATCAACAACACCGATCAGTCGTTGGTGTTCCAGATCGGCGCTAACGTCGGTCAGACCACGGCTATCGGAATTCGTAACATCGGTTCGTCCTCGTTGGGCAAGAACCTCGCTGGTAATATGTTCTCATCGCTCTCCAAGATCGATGTGACCACGGTGCAGGGCGCTCAGGATGCTCAGTCGATCATCGACTCCGCCATCAATGAGATCTCGACCACTCGCGGAACGCTTGGTAGCTTCCAGAAGAACACTCTGGAATCCAACCTGCGTAACCTGCGAATCGCCGCTCAGAACCTGACGGCTTCTGAATCGCAGATTCGTGATACTGATATGGCTGAAGAAATGTCAGAATTCTCCAAGAACCAGATTTTGGTTCAGGCCGGTACTTCGATGTTGGCTCAGGCCAACCAGCTGGGCCAGGTGGTTTTGTCACTCTTCCGTTAATAGCGTAGTACGTTTAGTGTCGGGGGACTTGTTCCCCCGACACTTTCTTAAACAGACAGTGAAGTCGCCTTCGCAATAGGAAAGATATGGCATCCACGTCTTCGATAAACGGCATCGTCTCCGGTCTTGATACCGCGAATATCATCGATTCTCTCATGGCGCTTGAGCGTCGTCCTGCCATCTTGATGGAAAAGGAACAGACCGAAAAGACAAATATTGTTTCAGCTCTAAAGGCGCTTCAGGCCAAGTTAATGGCATTGACCGGGGATGTTGCGCAACTCACGCGGCGGGCATCATTTGAATCCTCATCAGTAAACGTATCAGACGATAAATTCTTGACGGCTTCTTCCTCCGGTAGAGGTGTCCTGGGATCGTATGATATTCAGGTGTTGGCACTGGCTCGAAATCACCAGCTATCAAGTCAGGGGTTTTCTGATCAGTCGTCGGCTTTACTCGGAACCGGAACCATTTCTCTTGCAATAGGGAGCGGTTCGGCTAAGACTATCACTGTTGACAGCTCCAACAATTCGCTAACCGGAATAAAGAATGCCATAAATGACGCCGGGGTAGGTGTGAGGGCGTCAATTATCAACGACGGTTCGTCATCAAAGTCATATCGCCTCGTTCTTACGGCTGATAAGCCGGGAGCGGCGAACGCAATCAAGATGACGGCAAGCTTGGCCGGTGGGGAGACTCTCAACTATACGACGCCCACATTCGACGCGCCTGAATGGGTATCAAAAAATTCAAGCTCAACCTCGCTACTCTCACTCGGAGGGACCGCGTCCTTTAGCGGCACAACTAACAAAATATATTCGTTTACTGTCGGGGGAACGGGGACCAAGACAATCGGCACGGACAATATCACCATCGATTGGACCGACGGCACCAATACCGGTTCTATCGTGGTGAGTCAGGCCGATACCGAGATTGACCTCGCGGTAGCTGGCGCGCAGGGGCTTAAATTAAATTTCTCATCGGGGAAACTGGTTGGAGGCGATCAATTTCAGGTTCAGACATTCGCGCCGCTTTTGCAGTCGGCCGCTGACGCCCGTGTGTCAGTCGGCGCCGCCGGTGGTACCGGATCACCGATTATTGTTACCTCTGGATCCAATACTATTCTGGACGCGATTCCTGGTGTGAAGCTAACTCTTAAGAAAACTACAGTTGCGGGTACACCTATTACGGTGACGACCGATGTTGATACCTCGGGTATCAAGGAAAAGATATCCGCGTTTATCAAGAGTTACAACGACGTTAAGAGTTATATCGATAAGCAAAACCATTACAACAAAGATACAACAGAAGCGGGCGTACTGTTTGGCGATAGTTCGCTTTTTACCATGCAGGAAACGCTGTCCCGCGCTGTCTCATCGACTGTTTCAGGACTGTCCGGCAAGTACAAGCAACTAGCCGCGATAGGTATTCGCACCGGTACTGATGGCAAACTGGTTTTTCGTGAACCGGCCAAACTTGAAGAGGCCCTGCGGGCTGATCCCGATGCTCTCATTAAGTTGTTGGCGAGCACGGGGAAGTCGTCAACGAACAGGATCGAGTTTGTGTCTTCGACCGAGAAAACTAAAGTAGGCGCTGACTACGCAGTGGATATTACTTCAGCGGCAACGCAGGGGAAATTTCAGGCGATAAATATTGCCAATCCCGGGTCAACGCCGCTCGCGTTGAGTAGCACCAACAACCGCCTCAAGCTGTCTCTCAACGGCACCGAATCCAATGAGATGGTTCTTGAAGCCAAAACCTATGGATCAACCACAGAATTGGTCGAGGAAATCCAATCGAAAATCAATGCCGACACCAAAATCGGTGGTATTGGATTGACCGTGACATGGGTCACTTCAACAAGTACGGATGGGCATCTGGAGTTTACCAGTTCAAGCTACGGTACGTCTTCCAAAGTGAATCTCATTACCAGTATTAGCAATACGGCTTTCACCGCTCTGGGAATGACAACCGGCCAGATCATTGAGGGTCAGAATATCAAGGGCACGATCAACGGTGAAAAGGCCGAGGGTATTGGTCAGCACCTAACGGGTAACGCAGGGAATAAGACAACGGATGGGTTGAAACTTAAGATCACCTTGAGTACATTTCAGGTGGCTTCGGGCGACGACGGCAAGGTGACGGTTTCCAAAGGCGTGGCCTCGCGGTTGGCAGAATCTCTGGATTCGTTAACTAAACCGTCTAACGGATTCGTTGATCGCCGTATCACGAGTTATCAAAAGCAGGTCGATTCAACGAAAGAGCGGATCAAGACATTTGACGCTCTTCTTGTTATGCGCCGGGAATCGTTGATCAAGAAATTCGCGGCAATGGAATCGGCACTTGGTCAAACCAATGCTACCAATACGTTTCTGACAAACGCACTCAGTGGACTAAATTCGAATTTCTCTAAATAGGAATTACAACAGGAGGGACAATTCATGAGTATGGACGCAAGCGCGTACAAGACAAACGAAATTCTCGGCAAATCACCCATTGAATTGGTGATTCAAGTTTACGACGGCGCGATCAGCGAGCTTAACCTTGCGCGCGCGAAGTATGTCGAAGAAAAATATGCTGACGGTTACAACCACCTTCAGCGAGCCGAACGGATGATCACTCATTTATATACCACGCTCGATATGGAAGCCGGGGGAGAAATCGCGGTTAATCTCGCCAAGTTGTATGTTTGGGTTATTACGAAACTCCACGAAGTGCAAGCCACGAAGGAACTAGGCCGCTTTGATGAGTGTTTGCGCGTGCTGAGTAATCTTCGCGAGGGCTGGACTGGGATCCGCGCGCAGGCGGTGCCAACACGGACGCAGGCAAACGAAACAACCTTCCCGGCTGGCCGGGTGGAAATGGTAGGGTGACGCTTTGACGCTCGATTCACTCAATCTCAAGCCGTACGACAAGCAGTTGCAGGCGCTCCTGCAGGATGAATATTCGTTTTATCAATCGTTGTATATCCTGCTGGACAAACAGCGAGATTTCATCAAGTACGAGAAAGATGATCATCTGCTCGATCTCTATGCCGAAATCGAACGGTGCCAGAGACGAATCAAAGAGTCGGAAGAAAAGATAACGGCACTTCGCACGTACGATCAGGCAAAATTCACGGCCGCGATTGCCAACGCGGAAATTAAGAAACTGGTGAATAGCATTACCACATTGGTAAAAAAGAATATTGAGGTAATCAGCGATAACGACGCGCTTGTTCGTGATCGTCACGCCCGGATCAAGGGAGAGCTTGAGGATTTGCGCACCAGCGCCAAGATCATGCGGTATCTGGGGGAAAAAGAAACGTCGCCTCAATTTGTTGACGGCAAGACTTGATGACGAAAAAATCGGCTGGATTTGCCGATAGAGATAACAGACCACCGTTTATTGGAAGGAATGGTGAGCGATATGGAAATGGGATCAACATCGAAAAGCGGCAGGATACCGATACCGGTTCAGCCGCAGGAACTAGTGGACACGCGCAAGCGGGTCGCTGAACTGGCTGACAAGGAACTTGCCGGAGAAATGTCCGGCGATACCAAAGCCAGTATTGGGACGGCCTTGCACGCGGAAAAAATTGATGATATCCGCCGAAAGGTTGAGTCCGGATACTACGAGCGCGATGATATCAAGAAACTGATAGCCGATCGACTGAGTTCGGGTCTTCGCGGACAGTGACAGAGACAGACAGGGAGAGTTGATGAGTATTACTGCCATTGACAACAAGGCCAAACAGGTAATTTCGAATATTCGAAATCTGCCTACTCCGCCGATTGTGTTTCATCAGATTCAGAAAGTTATCAAGGATCCAAAAGTCAACGCCGCGCAGGTAGCGTCGATTCTAGCCGAAGATCCGGCCATGTCTGTCAAAGTACTCAAGCTGACCAATTCGGCGTTCTATGGACTGGCGCGAGAAATCGATTCGGTCAAGCAGGCCGTGGTGATCGTCGGGATGGAAGCGATCAAGAATTTGGTGCTGTCCGCTTCGGTCCTCGATATGTTCAAAGGGCAGAACAACGATCAGGAGTTTCAGGACAGGTTTTGGCGGCATTCGCTATCGGTAGCGGTGTGCAGTCGTATCCTGGCGCGACAACTTCGTTCGCGCGGTGTAGCCGATTCGGACGCCGCGTTTTCGTGCGGATTGCTACACGACATCGGCAAAATCATCATCCAATGCTACCTGCCCGATGAACACAAAAGAGTGCAGGCCGAGATGTCCAACGACAGGCAGTCGATGACCTTCGAAGTCGAAGATCGGGTGCTTGGATATAATCACACCCAAATAGGCTCCTTGCTGGCAGTCCAGTGGAAGCTACCGCACACACTTTCCGACGCGGTCACCTATCATCATCATCCGCAGTTGAGCGAGAACCAGGAAGTCATGCCGTATGTGATTCACCTGAGCAATTATCTGGCAAAGAAAACATTCTACGATCGCAGTGAAGCTCATTTGATCGGCAAGCTCGAACCGGGTATGATTGAGTATATGGGTACAACAGAGGCCGACCTTGACAAATACGGCGAACAATTACGCGAAGAGTATCTTAAGGCCGAGACATTTATGAAGATGGCGGGGATGAGTTAATCAGTGGCGCAGTTGTATTTAATTTGAAAGCCCATTGCGAGAGCAGTGGGCTCTTTTATTTGATAGACTAATTGGAAACGCCCTTCGACTCTTCAAAGAAAGTATCTACGAAAAGATAAGGCGGGTAGGTGGGATATCTGCCGCGTGCGATACACACCAACGCCCTCGCGGCGTGAGCCGGAGGGCGTTTTGAATCAAACTATGAAAAGTCGTGTCATTGGGGCTGAGATTCGGCTCTATCCATTTGTTCGACAAAATTTTCGATCTTTGAGTCTTTAATCAATTGTTGGAACCACTTGGAATACAGCTCCGACTGCTTGGCGTAGAGTACCTGCTGTTTGACCGAATCGCGCTTCTGATTCAACTGGTCGAGATTCGGCGCTTGTCGTTCAATAAGAATCAGCACTGCGGCGCCATTTTGAAACTCGACGGCGTTGGAAATCTGTCCGGGGGAAGTAAGCGAAAACGCTGTACCAATGACTTTCGGATCGCGACCCGCCAAGCCACCGATCGAGCCGATGCGGGTGAACGGAAGTGAAACTTCGTAGGTCGCTTTGTGACGGCCTGCCGCCAGTTCAGGGCGGGCGCCGGATTTGATTTCCTGCTCAATGACTGCGGCAGTGTCGCGGGCTATTTTGCGAGCAAGTTGTTGCATGAGATCGCTAGCCACTCGTCCTTTGACCTCGGACATAGGAGACACTCCGGCCGGGAGTTTTTGCGCTACACGGGCTACGAAGTACAAGGTTGGAGCTTCGAGAACCCCAGAAATTGTGCCGGGCTCACGACTAAAAGCAAACTCCTGTGCCGCCGGTGAGTTGCCGAGAGTCTGAATGGCAAATCCCTTGAAAAAGAGCGGCGTGGTCTGTGATGTCAGGTTGTGTTCTTTAGCGGCGGTCTGGAAATCTTTTTCTTTCGCTGTTTCGGTGAAAGCCGCCAATTTCTGATGATTCAGATCGCGGGATTCCTGCGACTGGTGGGGTTTGAATAGAATGTGAGAGACGTGCGCTTTACGGACTTTCTCCTTGGCTGTCTTATTTTCAGGAATTTCCTCATCGGTGCGATAGCCAAGATGCTTGATAATGTGCCACCCGAAAGGGGTGCGGAAGGGTTGTGTCAGTTCACCCTCTTTGGCGGAAAATGCTACGCTGTCAAACTGCGGAACCATGGCGTCGGGAGCAAACCAACCCAAGTCGCCGCCCTGTTGTCCAGAACCGGGATCGTCGGAGTATCGTCCGGCCATGACAGCAAAATCTTCGCCTGATACCAGTGAGTCGTAGATCTGTTTTGCTCTAGCGCGGGCGGACTCCCAATCCAATTCGGACGGGTTTTTAGAGACTGTTACAATATCCAAAGAGGCGCGTTCATTCTGTTCATAATCCGAAGTGTGCTGTTCGTAGTAGGCGGTTAATTCGGCATCCGATGGAGTGGCCATCGAGCTCATGAACGGAGAAGCCGCTACCGTCACGACGCCAACTTTAATTGTTTCGTACTGATCAAGCATCGCCTGTCGGACATCCTGTTCGCCCACGCTGGCGGCCTCTATTACCAGTTGTTGCATTTTCATTTTGGTCAGGTCGCTCCGAATCGAAGGTTCCAGCTGGGACCAGAATGAAGCGGCCTGAGGGTCGGCCATCGCCTGCATATACTTTTGGTAGTCAAACTGTCCGTTCGTCTGGAAATATTCCATGCTCTGAATGTACTGCGGCGGCGCCGACGCAAGGTATGAGAAAAGATCCTGATCTGTTACGACGATATTGTGTTTGGCGGCCTCCTGTGAAAGCAGGCGATCCTGCAACATGTCGCTCCACGCCTGCTGGCGGATCTGGGTCACTTGGTCGTCGCTAAGTTCTTCCTGGCTCTTTTGCGACTCGGACTGATAGAGATTATTATAAATCCTGTTATAGAACTCCAACGGGACGTTTTCGCCGTTTATGTTGGCCGCATAGGATCCGCCACCAGCCGATTGGCTACCCCGACCGGTGAAGTCCATGCCCCATTCCAAAACAATCATGGCGACAAAGAAGAACAATACAATGATGATGATGGGAAAGATCATCCGGCGCAATGTGTGAAACATGAAAAAGTACTCCTTATCCGCGAATTTCCTTGTTGGAACCACCTCGGGACTTTGGCCAAGGCTGGCTCCAATACATAGTTTAACAGTATAATATATCGGCGGCAAAAGGCAAGAAGCCCAGTTAGGTTGGCCCTTACCAAAAAAAAGTGTCAAACCGCCGAAAAAACAGCTACGTTTGGCCCTTAATTCATCCCTTATGTGGAGATTGTTCATGGGAAAGACCCGCGTTGTCCTTTGTTCATTTTATTTACTGTCGGTCGGCCTTGTTCTTCCAGCGCAAACAGCCGATCTGACTTGGCCTTTAAGCGGCAATATCGACTTGTCCAACGGGTTTGGGGACTATCGCGATGGGCGGTTCCATACAGGGGTTGATTTACGCACCGGCGGGGCAGTCGGGTTGCCGGTCAATTCTCCGGTGGATGGGTATGTTTGGCGTCTCAAATTAAGTTATGGCGGTTATGGCAAGGGGCTATATGTAAAAGGGGCCGACGGCTTTGTTTACGTCTTTGGCCACCTGTCGGCGTTCGCTCCGGCTATCGACACCGTCGTCAAGCGGGCGCAATATCAGTCTGAACGATACTCAGTTGATCTGTTGCTCCCGGCTGATTCTCTGCCGGTGAAAAAAGGGGCGATCATTGCGTACTCCGGTGAGTCGGGGGCCGGGGCGCCACATCTGCATTTCGAGAAACGATTAACCGATGAATACCCGCTTAACCCCCTGACTCACGGTTTCAAATTGGCGGATAAAGTCCGCCCGACACTCTCCCGGGTTGGGTTTCAACTGGTCGATGATCATTCACTTTTCGAGAACGGCCAGCGCAAGTGGTTTATGCCGGTAAGACCGGGACGCGGGGCGGGCAAGTTCGTTCTCGACAGTGTGCCGTATTTCAACGCGCCGTTTGGCATACTTCTTGACGGCGATGATCGAACACGCGCTGACGGAATGAAACAGGCAATTCCTTTCCTGCGACTTGAGATAGACGGTCGCCCGACGTACGAATCACGGTTTGACACTCTGGCTTTTGCGACAGGGAAATCCGTCTATTTCGAGTACGATTATGAACAGGCGACTGCTGGCGACAAGACTGTCCGACGTCTGTTTCATTTATCATCCAACGCCTTCGCAGGTAGTAGGGGGATCAACGGTTCTGACGGAGTGATCAGGTTGTCGTCAACCCAAGTCGGTCGGCACACCGCCCGCGTTATCGCGCAGGACAGCTATGGTAATACTTCTGCACTGTCATTTGATTTTATAGCTGGACCTGTCGGGCCGCTTTTGCCGATGGATTCGGTTCTCCGAACGGGACTTGATACTGCCCGTTTTTATTTTTCAGCTGATCCCGGTTATGCGGCGCTGAGTATCGATTCCACGGTCGTTGAGTTTAATGTCACAGATAAATGGGGGCCAACTCCAAACGCCGTGTTTCGCCGTCTTCACGACGGAAAGTTCATGGTGGAAGTTATCGCCAGGGCGAATCTAACCGCGATACTACGACTGGTGCATCATAGTCGATTCGGGTCACGGATTACTGATGAGCCATTTAACGGTCTAGCGGCCAGGGCCAGTAAGAAAATCACAGTCGAGCATGAGATTGTCGAAGACGGCCTAATAGTTACCTACCGCGCGGTTGGTCAATTCGGGAGTCTACAGCGATTAGATTTGTATGGTCCCAGCGGTCGGCTCGGCCATGTCTTTCCGGCGCGGTTTTTCGATATGCGCAATTATCGGTTCTTCGTTCAGCCGCGACCGGAATATTCCAGAATAGACAGCTTTATGGTCGTCATGGACACAGATTTGACCGCCCTCCCGTTTGAGGCTACCCCTTGTCGACTATGGGCTGTCGGGAATGCGGAAGCAGATACCCTACAGGTTGATACGCTGTTCCGTGTGGTTGTGAAAAAAACCGACCTGTTCGGACCGCTCTTTATCGAACTTCAAAAACTCGTTCTGCCCAACCGGGGAAAACTCAAGATGGTCACTGACGCGTATAAACTATTACCGGAAGAGTTTCCGACACGTGGCGAGATCGACCTTCGACTGGTTCTGCTCATTCCAAACAGTATGAACTACAAGGGCGGCATCTGCAAATTCGATTTCAAGAACGAACGGTGGAAGTGGCGTCCGGACAATTCTTTTTCTAATAATATAATAACAGCCACCAACGCGTCGGGCGGTATTTTCGCCGCGTTTTTTGATCTCTACGCTCCGGTCATCAGCGATCTGAGCATCAAGCCGCGTGAAATTATTGGAGACGGCCGGCCGCTGATTCGTTTTAACGTCCGCGACACTCTTGCTGGAATAGCCGACGACAAGAGTTTCGAGATTCGTCTTGATCGTAAGTGGATGATCCCTGAGTACGATCCTGAGACGGGTGTCTGTACATTTCAGCCCCCTGAACTGCTTTCCAATGGCGATCATCATCTCGCGATCAAAGTAACCGACCGAGTCGACAATCTGGCTGAACAATATCTGATTTTTACGGTCTCTTCCAGAGAGGGCGCCAAGAGGAAACAGTAAAGATAGACAATGTTTTTTCCTATCCGAGACAACAACCCGACCATTCGCAAACCGTATTTGACGGTGGCGCTGATTGCAGTCAATACCCTTGGGTTCCTGCTCTCCTATTTTCAAAGAGGACGTGGATTTGAGATGGCGGTGTTCAGCTACGGGTATATTCCCGACTTGTTTATTAATCCGTCGGAGTATTCCGCCGCCCCCGCGCATCTTTGGCTGACGCCGCTGACTTCGATGTTCATGCACGGCGGCTGGATGCATTTGATAGGCAACATGGTTTTCTTGTGGATATTCGGAAATAACATCGAAGATTATTTTGGCCGAATCAAATTTCTCATTTTCTATATTCTTTCAGGAATTGCCGCGATCGCGCTCTATACGCTCTTTAATCCAGGTTCAGATGTCCCGCTGGTCGGGGCATCGGGCGCAATAGCCGGAGTAATGGGGGGATATCTGGTACTGCATCCCAAGGCGGAAGTTACCTGCCTGATTGTGTTCTTTATCATACAATTCGTGGTGCTTCCTGCAAAAATAGTTCTTGGAATTTGGTTCGCGCTTCAAATTGTCATGTCTCTGCTTGGCAGTTCGACCGGAGGCAGGGTGGCATGGCTGGCGCATGTAGGTGGATTCATATTCGGCTATCTAATTCTAAAGGCAATCGTCAAAATGCGCGGGGGAGGGAATGTCTCTTCCGGCGACAATCAACGCGTCTATAGAATGCAGTGGTGATACATAAGATGAAAACTCGTGTGGGTCGTATTTTCAATCGTATCAAATCAGAAATACAAGTATATCAGCGCGCGCTGAAGCATCCCCGTACGCCCAAACTCGCCAAATGGTTATTGGGTTTGGCGTTAGTGTATCTGATAAGCCCAATCGATATCATCCCCGATTTTATTCCGTTCGCGGGACAACTTGATGATTTGATAATCATCCCATTATTAGTCTGGTTGGCTTTACGCCTCATACCCAAAGATGTCATCGCGGAATGTCGCCAATAACAACTTGACTATCAGACCGCCCCGCTTATATGTTGCTTGTGAAAATAGTAACGAATAGTGTTTTATGATTTGATGATCTCGTAGTTTATGACAGGAGAATAAATCATGCTCATTACAAAACAAATGGCCCTTGAATATCATTCGCGTGGGAAACCCGGCAAAGTTGAAGTGAACCCGACCAAGCCGTGCGCCACACAGCTCGATCTTTCACTGGCCTACACTCCGGGCGTCGCCGAGCCCTGCCTGGAAATCTATGCCAATCCTTCCGATGCCTACAAATACACCGCCAAAGGAAATTTGGTCGCGGTAATCTCCAACGGAACAGCCGTGCTTGGTCTCGGCAATATCGGCGCCCTTGCCGGAAAACCGGTGATGGAAGGAAAGGGCGTACTTTTCAAACAATTTGCCGATATCGACGTGTTCGATATTGAGCTGGACACCGAGAACGCCCAAGAAATCATTCGCACCTGCCAGATTCTTGAGCCGACATTTGGCGGGATCAACCTCGAAGACATCAAGGCGCCGGAGTGTTTCGAAATTGAAGAAACACTCAAAGCAACGATGAAGATTCCCGTCTTTCACGACGACCAACACGGTACCGCGATCATCTCGGCGGCGGCATTGCTTAACGCTCTTGAGATCGTAAAAAAAGATATAGATAAAATTCGCGTCGTGTTCAGCGGCGCCGGCGCGGCGGGGATTGCCTGCGCTAAATTGTATTGCTCCCTCGGAGTTCGGCATGATAATCTTGTGATGGTCGATTCGAAGGGTGTGATGTACGAAGGTCGCGGCGATACATTCAACAAGTATAAGCAGGAGTTTGTCCGCAAAACAGATTTGCACACACTCGACGACGCCATGAAAGATGCCGATGTGTTTGTCGGCGTGTCGATCAAAGACCTGGTGACCAAGGGCATGGTTAAATCGATGGCCAAAGACCCTATTATCTTTGCGATGGCTAACCCCGATCCAGAGATCACCTATCCGGACGCTCTCGATGCCCGCAAGGATGTCATCATTGCGACCGGGCGATCGGATTTCCCGAATCAGGTGAACAATGTGCTCGGGTTTCCGTTTATTTTCCGCGGCGCGCTCGATGTCCACGCCACGGCTATCAACGAAGAAATGAAAGTGGCCGCGGTCAAAGCCCTTGCAACGCTCGCCAAAGAAGATGTCCCCGAAGAAGTCGCGCGGGCTTATGGCGTGCAATCGTTCAAATTCGGCCGCGAATATATCATTCCCAAACCGTTTGACCACCGTATACTCGTATGGGAATCCTCGGCGGTGGCCGAAGCGGCGATCAAGTCCGGTGTGGCTCAGCGGAAAGTCGATATTGGCGAGTATCGCGAGCAGTTACACCGGCGGATCGGCACCGGTCGTGTCATTATGTCGGTCGTCTGGGAAAAAGCGATCAAGAACCCCAAGACGATTGTTTTCCCCGAAGGGAATTCCCGCCGCATTTTGCGCGCCGCTCAAATGGTCCTCGAAGAGGGCATCGCCAAGCCGATTGTCCTCGGCGATCCTGAAGATATTAAGCGCATTGCCCAAGAATGGGATATTCCGCTTGAGGGAATCAAAATCATCAACCCAGAGACCTCGGATCGCAAACAGGCGTATGCTGATAAGTTTTTCGCCAAACGCCAGCGTCACGGAATCACTGCCGACAAGGCCTACCAAATCATGCTCGACCGAACCTATTTCGGTATCATGATGCTCGAAATGGGCGAGTGCGACGCGGTCTTGTCAGGCGCGACCTCTGAATATCCGACTACAGTCAAAGCCGCTCTCCAAATTATTCCGCTTGAAGAGGGGATGACGCGGGTGTCCGGACTTTTCGCTATGATCAAGAACGATCAGGTGTATATGTTCGCCGACACAACGGTAAATATCAACCCCACACCCGATGAACTGGCCGAAATTGCCGTGTGCTCCGCGCGTGTGGCCCGCCGGTTCAATATCGAGCCACGGGTGGCGATGCTGTCGTTCTCAAACTTCGGTTCAGCAAAATATCCGGAATCCGAAAAAGTCGCCAAGGCCACAGCCATCTTAAAAAAGAAAGCGCCGAATCTGATTTGCGACGGAGAAATGCAACTCGACACGGCGGTAATGCCGGAATATCTGAAACGGCATTTCCCGTTCTCATCGCTTAAAGAGCCGGCGAATGTCTTTATATTCCCGGACCTGAATTCAGGAAATATCGCCTACAAACTGGCCCAGCGAATCGGCGGACTTCATGCTGTCGGTCCGATTCTGATGGGATTTTCAAAACCGGTTCATGTGCTCCACCGCACGCTTGAGGTGAGCGAGATTGTCGATATGGCGGCGATCGCCGTGGTCGACGCGCAAGTGGCAAGGAAGTAGGGCCGGAGCCCTGCGCTCCTGCCTGTCTGAAAGCGGGCACATAATGGTGTGTGCCGCGAACCGAATTAGAAACAGGTGGGCACTATTAACTTGACAAAACTGACCTTTTTTGTTATTTTCAATAGTGACAATCCTTTGATCGTGTCACGTTTGTTTGATACCAAGAGTTGCCGGAATCTGATGGCAAAGGAGATTCTCATGTTTACCAAGACCTTATCCGATTCGTTACTGTGTGCTCTATTGGCGTTCTCGGTGTCGGGTGTATTCGCCGCAGAGAGCGCGCAGGTTCCGGAAAAGAAAAGCATTAGTGAGTTTGTGTCGCCTGATGGCCGCATTGATTTAGACGCTATAAAAAGGAGCAACTATCAGGGGCCTTTGGATTTGAAGGGCGTGGATGTGCGCATTGACCCCAAGACCAGTGAACCGCTGGTGCAGGTGGCGCCGGTGATGGCTTTATCAGCTGTTCCTGATGACATTTACTGGGACACTACTATTTCTCCATCAGTTGCCGGCGGCCTTAACAATGGAGTTCGTGCCCTCACCGTGTATAACAACAAGCTGATAGCAGGGGGATTCTTTACCTATGCAGGTGGAGTGGCGGTCAATAGAATAGCGGCCTGGGATGGTTCATCCTGGTCGGCCTTGGGAACAGGGATGTCGGGACAATATCCTGAAGTGCTGGCCCTCACCGTTTATGACAACAAGCTGATTGCGGCGGGAAAGTTTAATTTTGCGGGGGGAGTGGCGGTCTACAGAATAGCTTCTTGGGATGGTGTATCCTGGTCGGCATTGGGAACGGGAATTGGCGGGGCAACAACATTAGCATACGTTTATGCCCTTACCGTTTATGACAACAAGCTGATAGCGGGGGGATACTTTCAGTCTGCCGGGGAAGTGGCGGCCAGTAATATTGCGTCTTGGGACGGCTTGTCCTGGTCGGCTTTGAAAACGGGAATAAATGGCGATATTTATGCTCTCACCGTTTATGACAACAAGCTGATAGCGGGAGGGAGCTTTAGTGCCGCAGACGGGGTGGCGGCCAACAATATAGCTTCCTGGGACGGTTTGTTTTGGTCGTCTTTAGTTTGGGGGGTGGACAACACTGTTAAAGCCCTCACCGTTCAAGGCATCGAGCTGAAAGTAGGGGGATACTTTACTATTGCGGGAGGACTGCCTGGACCGGTTGCCAATCGAATAGCGACTTGGTACAACCAGGGGTGGTATGCTTTAGGAGCGGGGATCAGCACTAATCAACTTTTCAGTGTCCTTGCTCTCACCGTTTATGATAACAAGCTAATAGTGGGGGGACACTTTCAATCTGGGGGGGGAGTTGATGCCAATTTTATTGCTTGCTGGGACGGTATGATTGACGTGATCGGTGGGGGATACTGGTCGGCTTTGGGATCGGGAACGAATTGGGATGTTCATGCCCTCACAGTTTTTAACAATAATCTGATTGTTGGTGGCGACTTTACAAATGCGGGGTGGAAACAAGCGCGTTTTCTGGCACGCTGGACCAAACTGACCGCCACAGGCGTAGGTGATGAAAACATTTCTTTGTTACCTGAAAATTGTGTGCTTGAACAGAATTATCCAAATCCATTCAATCCGTCAACCACCATACGATACTCAATTCCAACCCGTGCTCATGTGACCATTGAAATCTTTAACGCCTTGGGCCAGAAGTTAAAAACGCTCGTAAACAAGTCATCAAGCGCAGGCGAGTTCCAGGTCGAATGGGACGGCACAAACGACAGCGGCATTTTGCAGGCTTCTGGAGTTTATTTCTATAGGTTGCAAGCAGGAGACGCTGTTTCAGCCAAGAAGATGCTACTCTTAAAGTGATTTAATGCTCCGTGGGCGGCAGACCCCCTGGTCTGCCCCTTCTGAGTCGGGCACACGAGGGCGTTTGCCCCGCACAGGCGATTTTCATGCCATAGTACGTCGATCCGCAACTGCCAATCTCTCACCTACATGATATCACAAACTCGCCATCCCTTCGATGGATGCAAAGGTTCCGGCAGGTCTTGCGGTGGGCAATCACATGATTGACCAATGTGTGACCTGCCGGTCCCATATCCGCCTAAGACGGTCAGGTCACACTTCGCCGGTCGCTTGGCTCCCGTCGAACCAAGACCTGACCGAACAGTAAAACCGGTTCATGTGCTCCACCGCACGCTTGAGGTGAGCGAGATTGTCGATATGGCGGCGATCGCCGTGGTCGACGCGCAAGTGGCAAGAAAGTAGGGCGAATTGTGTGTGGCGTATGTTTTCATGCGCCGCGTCTGGCTTCTCCTTCTACAAGTTGACGAAGGAAGATGTCGAGCCTCGCGCTCCGCGCACCCCCCTGCGACCATCCGGTCGCGGGATTCCCTTTCCTGCGACCATCCGGTCGCTGGACTCGTCCTTCGGGCTTCGCGGTCACCCTTCGGGGCAGGGGTTTCGAACTACAAGGCTTCAACCGTTCCATTTTGCAACACCTCATCGCCACCCACCCGATTTGTTGCTCCCCTGTCCGCTAATTGAGCAAATTGCGAAAGAAGATGGGAATAGAATGATATCTCCATAATATATTCCCTGCATCTGCCGACCTCTGCAAGTGTAAGCGAGTCGATTGGGAATAGAATCCTGTTCATGGGAACGAGCACAAAAGTATCAGCCCAAAATGGCGAAAGGTCACGAATGTTTAAGAACTTGCGATTGTCGGCGAAACTTGCTGTCGGTTTTTCAGTTGTCTTTTTAATTATGGGGGGGCTTTCCGCCATTATCCTCACGCTGATTAATGAAGTAAAAGACCAGGCGATTCACAGCAATGAAGAGAGTCTCATGTTGGCAAATATCGCCAATAATATGAAAGTCGATATCATCCAAGTTCAACAGTGGCTGACCGACATCTCCGCGACTCAGGGGAAAGATGGATTGGATGACGGATTCGCGGAAGCTCAAGAGTCAGCTAATTCATTTAAGGCACATATAGCGGAATTCCGAAAGGTGTTCTCAAAGAATAAAGATTATTCCAATCTTGGGAAGATTGAAGAGATTGAAAAGGCATTCGAATCGTATTACAAAGTCGGACAGGAGATGGCCCACGCCTACATAGCGGGTGGATCGACAAGTGGCAACAAGACTATGGAGCGGTTCGATGAGGCGGCCAGTCTCCTCGCGGCGAAAGCCCAACTGTTTATCGATGGTCAGCGCGCCGAACTGAATAACGCGATGGGAATAATGGTTGGATCGTCAATCATGGCTGCACAAGTAACATTGATCGGCTCACTCTTGGCGCTTATCGTTGGCATCTTCTCGGTTTGGTTTATCACGGGATCAATCACCAAGCCGATTTACCAAATAATCACAGGGCTGTCAACCGGGGCCGAACAAGTCGGCTCGGCTTCAGAACAGATTGCAAGCGCGAGCCAGTTATTGGCCGAGGGGGCTACCCAGCAGGCCTCGTCGCTTGAACAATCCACGTCTGCTCTTGAGCAGTTGTCCAGCACGACTAAAGGGAACACTGAAAATGCCAGGCAGGCGCATCAGCTCGTTTCCAGCGCCAACACAGCCGTGAGTCAGGGCGCGGTCTCAATGTCCGGTATGACCGAGGCGATTTTTGCGATTAAGCAGTCTTCCGATGAAACCGCTAAGATCATCAAGATTATAGATGAGATTGCGTTTCAAACTAATCTGCTCGCGTTGAATGCCGCCGTAGAAGCGGCACGCGCCGGCGAAGCGGGTAAGGGATTCGCTGTTGTTGCTGAAGAAGTCCGTAATTTGGCGATGCGATCGGCTGAAGCGGCCAGGAATACTTCAGCGTTGCTCGAGGGATCGCAGAAGAACGCCGACAACGGTGTCCGGGCAACCGAAGAGTTCACTGAAATTCTCAATGAAATCACCAGCACAATTATAAAAGTCTCTACTTTGGTGACTGAAGTGACTATGGCCAGTGACGAGCAGTCGAAGGGTGTCGACCAGATAAGTTTAGCCATTGCGCAAATAAATCAGGTAACTCAACAGACGGCGGCCAGTTCCGAGGAAGCGTCGTCAGCCAGTCAAGAGCTTGCGGACGAAGCCCAGCAGATGCAGGCGATGGTTATCGATCTATCGCAGATCATAAACGGCAAGAATGCCGGTAACGGGCAGGTGTCAGCGGCGAAACTCTCAAAGCCACACGGCTTGAAAACGTATAAGGGCAGATAACTCTCTCCGGGAAGACAGGGAAACCTTTTCCCTTGCTCTTGGCTTGCTTAAGGGCTAAACTACAGCAAATATCGGTCGACATAATCCTTATCGCACGGAAGCCGGCCCTGTGGCCCGCCTCGTTCGGCCAAGGCATAGGATAAAGGGATTTACTTTGGGATTCTTCGACTTTTTCGCCAATGATATCGGTATCGATCTCGGTACCGCCAACACTCTTGTGTATTTGGCCCATCAGGGGATTGTCTTAAATGAGCCCTCGGTTGTGGCCATCGAGAAAAGCACCAACAAGATTCTGGCTGTCGGTTCGGCCGCTAAGGAAATGACTGGCAGAACACCGGGAGGGATCGAAGCAATCCGTCCGCTCAAAGACGGTGTGATCGCCGATTTCGAAATGTCTGAAAAGCTGATCGCCGATTTTATTCGCAGGGTGGTTAAACACAAATATCTGATGAAACCCAGGGTGGTGATTTCAGTGCCTTCGGGAATCACCGAAGTAGAAAAGCGCGCGGTGCGCGACTCCGCTGAAAACGCCGGCGCCCGTGAAGTTTTTCTTCTGCAGGAGCCGATGGCGGCCGCGATTGGAGTGGGACTATCGGTCGATCAACCGACAGGTATCATGATTATTGACATCGGTGGCGGAACCTCGGAAATCGCGGTCATCGCGCTTAACGGAATTGTCAATGACACCTCGATTCGGGTCGCGGGAGATGAATTCAACGACGCGATTGTGAACTATCTGAAGAAAAATTACAACTTGCTCATCGGTGAACTTACAGCCGAAGACATCAAAATCAAGATAGGGTCGGCTTTCCCGCTTGAAAAAGAACTGTCGATGGAAGTTCGTGGTCGCGATTTAGTCGCGGGGATTCCCAAGAATCTCAAATTATCTTCGGTGCAGGTTCGCGAAGCGTTGGCCGAGACGATTGACATTGTTATCGAGGCAGTTCGCCAGGCGCTTGAGCAGACTCCGCCGGAACTTGCGGCTGACATTCTTGATAGAGGTATAATTCTAACCGGCGGCGGAGCACTTTTGCGGGGATTAGATAAACGGCTTAGGCAGGAAACAAACCTTCCGGTTCATGTCGCCGAGGACCCGCTTACCTGTGTTGTTCGTGGCACCGGTAAGGTAATCGAGGATTTCCCCAGATACACCAAGGTTTTAGAGCGCAGTCGCAGGGACTGACATGCGGTTACGACGATTTCAGGCCCGGCGAAAGCCGGGCCTTTTTTTTGCCCCGATTAATCTTTTGGCTGGACGGGCGTGTCTTATAAGCAGAACATGAAGATATGGCGAACAGCGACGACCCACTATTAGACCAGCTTGCAGTGCAGGCCCAATCGGGCGATCGCCGGGCGTTCGGAGAATTGATGAGGCGACTTTTGAATCCAGTGATGGCGTTGACATATAGAATGACAGGCGACCGCGACGCCGCCTCGGATCTGGCGCAGGAAACATTTCTGACTGCTTGGAAAGAGATTGCGCAGTATCGGGCGGAGGGGCCGGTGCGAAGTTGGGTTTGGAAAATCGCCGCCAATCGCTCGCTCAATTATATCGAATCGCGCTCGACCAGAACACGGCTCGAATCAAACAACGCTCCCAGCGAGATCGTAACGGAGCAGACTCCAGATACACAACTCGAGCAGGAAGAACTTCGTCTTGGAATGTTGATATTTATGGCAACCCTGCCGCCTCAACAACGATTGGCCTTTGACCTGCGTTTTTACCAACAGTTACCGTTTGAGGAAATCTCACAGGTGATGGGTCGTGCGCTCGGAACAGTGAAGACTTTGTATCGCGAGGCAGTCGCGAAACTTCGAACCCATGCCCAAACCTCAGGATGGCGCTCATGAACTGTCACGAGTACAGGGAGCAACTTCTCGAACAATTCGGCAATGAGAATTTATCTGCTGATTTGGCGGTACACATTGATACGTGCGCCGATTGTCAAAAAGTCTGGGGGGAGTTAAAAATTCTCAACGGAGATCTTGGCGAGAATACCGAGTTTTATCCAGGGCCGCATACAGCCGAGCTTGTGGCAGAGATGGTAGATCGGGAGATTCGCGAAGGCGCGAATGTAACAGACATTCGACCACTACGGTGGCTCCGGTACGCGTCAGCGTCGGCGGCTGTGGTGCTAATAGCGTCGACCGCGGTAGTCTGGCGAATGTCGGACAAGTTATATGAAAAAACGAGTGGTAGAGATACGGTGGCAATTGCGGAAGTAGAATTAACGGATTGGTCCAGTATCGACGATGAAATGCCCGGTGGCGCGGTGACGACCTTGCTTGAAGAATATGTCAGTAAGATTTCTTCATCGGCTGGCGAGCAATTGCTGGGTGATTTGACAGAAGAGGAAGCCGCCTATCTTGAGACAGAACTCAAACGTGGAGATTTATTGTGAAACACACCCTCACGCAAATTACGAATTCGGTGATGTCGGCTCTCATATTAGTAGGGTTGTTGATTGCAAGCGGAGTAGGGCAGTCAGCATCTGATTCAGCAGACATTGCGCTTACTGATCTACTGTTCGATGAGTCGGGGGTAGTATTTGCTCAAATTGATCCGGGTGGTTCGGGTCGGATGCGCGGACCCGGAATGATGAGGCCGCCAATGGACTCAGGTATTCAGCGAAAGCACCTCGAGCAACTACGTCTGCTTAAGCTACTCGAAGTTCTCGATCTAAGCGAAGATCAGGAGCCGCAATTTCTGGTGGCTTTCAAAGACTTGCGAAAAACTCTTCGGGAAACCGATGACCACAAGAGGATAACTATTGGTCGATTGTCGAAAGAACTCAAAGCCGAAAAACCGGATACCCGCATGATCAACAATCTGGTCGATAGTGTATTGGCGATTGAAGCGCGAAAAAGAGTGCCAATGCAGAAATTCATAGAGTCATCACGGACAATTCTCACGCCAGTTCAAGTCGGGCGGCTGTTGGTATTTACCGAAAGATTCGAATTTGAACTGCTGGAGCGAGTTCGCGAATTTCGCGACAGGCAGGCGCCAAGAGGCCCTCGTCCCGGCAATTCAGATGACAGCCAATAATTCACCAACTTTAGACCAAGGAGTTTGAGTATGAACAGATTCAAAGCATTGATCGTACCACTGGCGCTGTTGTTGCCGGTGCTGGTGATCGCGCAACCGCTGGGGGGAAGAGGACAGGGAAAGGGCAACTGTTGCGTGGGGCCGGGTGGGGCGACCATGGGGCCACGTCACGAGATGAAAATGAAACACGCCAGACACGGCGCGATGCGCATGAGATTGGCTACAAAACTGAAAATGACCGACATTCAGAAAACAAAAATGGATAAGATTCGGACTGATTTCCAGTTACTGATGGTCGACCAGCAGGCGAAAGTCCGCAAGGCGCAGATACAGCTTCGTGTCTTGAGGCACGATGATCAAGCCGCAGTTACAGCGGTGGAATCCCAAATAGATCAAGTCGGCAAATTACGTGCTGAAGTGGCGAAACTGCGTTACCGGCATCATGCCGAAATGAAAAGCGTACTGACCGACAAGCAAAAAGAACTGCTCAAGGATCTTCGCAAAGAGCGTCCGGGCGGAATGCACGGGATGATGTTCCCCGACGATATTGACGGCGACTATGAGGCGCCGGAACCGGATGGTGAGGAAGGGTAAACCCCCTCTCGATGGAATGTTCTTCCTCCCAAATGAGAGCTTGTAGCGCTACGGGCTCTCATTCTTTTTTTTTGCGTGCGCATGTGCGAGGCGAGAAAATCGACATCTTCTCTCTGCCAGTTTGTATGTTTTGGCAGTGCAATTAGAGTAATCTCTATTCTCTTCGAAATATCACATAACCTATTGGTGAGCATAGTATTGCGAGAGTCCTTTGCTCGCATATTCAATAAAATGATTGCTGTCGCTCACCCTGCCATTATGGCGCAATTAATGACTGTAATCAGTTGACTCTTGAGTGTGGCAGGGGTATTGTGAAATATGCCATTAATACCAAAGGACGTGCTCGAGTTCATAAAAGCACACAGTGATCGCCCTATGAAACTCAAGGAACTGTCGAATGCCTTGAAAGTTTCTGAGGCGGATTATCCCGATCTTCGCAAGTCGATCACGCAGATGATCGATTCCGGAGATTTAGTACTGCTCAAACGCAACAGAATCGGCGTCGCTGAACAGTTGAATCTTTTGGTAGGCAAAATATCCATTGCCCGAACTGGCACAGGATTTGTCAGCCGCCCCGGTCACGACGACATTGTGATACCGTCATCGGAACTCTATACCGCATTCGATGGCGACGAAGTAGTCGTGCGGCTCACCACAATTCGTGAGGGACGTCAGCAGGGGACGGTTATCCGCGTAGCCAAACGAGTGGCGCGGAATATTGTCGGCATCTACCGCACCAGCCGAACCTGGCAGTTTGTCGTTCCGGACAACCCGAAGATTCACCGTGACATTTATATCGCTCCCGAAAATACGTTACAGGCGATAGAGGGCGAAAAAGTTGTCGCTGTGCTTGAGGTCTGGGACGATCCATACATGAATCCCGAAGGGAAAATCATCGAGCGGCTCGGACCACCGAACGCCCCCGGGGTCGATATGGTGGCGGTGATTCGAAGTTTCAATTTTGCAGTTGCGTTTCCAGCCGATGTGCTGGCCGAAGCGGAAACCGCCGCCGCCCGACTGGATGAGCGAAAAATGCTCGCAGGTCGTCGCGATCTTACGCAGGACTGCATATACACGATTGATCCGGTCGACGCCAAAGATCATGATGATGCCGTATCAGTGGAAAAGCATCACAACGGATATCGGCTCGGTGTGCATATCGCCGATGTGACGGCCTACGTGGACGAGGGCTCGGCTCTTGACCGGGAGGCCTTGGCTCGGGGGAACTCGGTGTATCTGCCGGGGACAGTTATTCCGATGCTACCCGAAGTGCTTTCAAGCGATATCTGTTCACTTCGGCCGGATCGGAAACGCCTGACTCATTCCGCGTTCATCGAATTTGATAAAACTGGCAAGGCGCTAAGCTGGGAAATCGCCGACACGGTCATTTCGTCGAAAGCGCGACTTTCCTATGAACAAGTGCAGGCATTTTTCGACGGTGAGAAAGTCGCGGCGATACCGTATGAAGTCAGTCAGAATCTCGTAATTTCGCGCGAACTGGCCATCTTGTTGACCAAACGACGTTTTTCGGAGGGGTCTCTTGATTTCGATTTGCCCGAATCAAAAATCGTCCTCAATGAAAAAGGCGAAGCAGTTGAACTTGGAAACAGGGTGCGACTGGAGTCGCATCGTCTTGTTGAAGAATTCATGCTGGCGGCCAATAGAGTTGTGGCGCTTCAGGTTTTTCGGCTCGGACAGCCGTTTCTCTATCGCGTTCACGACCGCCCCGATCAGGAAAAGGCCGAGGCATTTTCCTACATGATGAGCCGACTTGGCCAAAAGTTTCCGGTGTCGCCGAATCTCAAACCGATTCACTTCGCGCGATTTTTGAAAAGTGTCGCGAAATTACCGGAGGCCGATTTTATCAATGAGTTACTTTTGCGGTCAATGAAAAAAGCAGTGTATCAGCGGGAGAATATCGGCCATTTCGGCCTGGCATTCTCGCACTATACGCACTTTACCTCACCCATCCGGCGTTATCCCGATCTATTAGTGCATCGACTACTTCGTCAGTTGAAAAACGGCAAATATCCCCACGCTCTCGCCCGACGGGTGACGGATGTCATAGATACTGTCGGCGATCACTGCTCGGAAACCGAGCGTACCGCCGAAACTGCCGAGCGGCAGGCGGTCAAGATCAAGCAGGCGGCGTACATGGCGGGGCATATCGGCGAAGAATACGACGGTGTGGTGTCGGGTGTCACGCCACATGGGTTTTTTGTTCGATTGACGCGACTCGGAGCCGAGGGGATGGTGCGATTGTCGACATTAAATGATGATTACTATTTGTACGACGAAAAACATTATTCGATAACTGGGCGTCGTACCGACCGGACTTTCCGTCTTGGCGATATCGTGCGCGTGGGAGTTCAAAAGGTTGATACGGTGAAAACCGAGGTCAATCTATATTTGGTCGGTTTCACTGATTCAGTGAAAAGTGCCCAACCAAAAATGTCCGGTAAAGGCGGGCCACGAGGGAAACTGCGCACGATTCCCAAAATCAAGACTGGGAGACGAAATCGAGGTCGACAGAAATGATTGCCAAGTCAGACGATTCCGATAAGCCAAAATCGAAAAATGCCGCATCACGGATTGTGATTCTTAGTGATCTCCGCGATCATTCGGCGGAATCGATCAACTGGGACAGTATGGGAACGGTGGTCGCCGAGTTATCAGAAGCATATCGCATTGTTCGGGAGCGGCGAATTGATTTGATACTCATTGATGAGCGACGTCACGAAATGACCGCCGCGGTTACCGGGAAACTTCGCCGAACCAACGGATTGATTGAAATTTGGGCAATCTCCGATCATGAGCAGTCGTCCGCCGTACCAGATTGTCTCGACGGACGACTTGTTAGAGATATTGGCACCGATGGAATTTCCAAGAAAATCAGACAGATTTTGGCGGACAAAGAGTTACTAGCCAAATATGGGATTGTGGCGCGGTCGGCGGCAATGAAAGCGGTCGCCCGTACGATTGATAGAATTGCGCCAACTGATGTGTCGGTGTTGATTGTCGGGCCATCTGGTTCAGGAAAAGAACTGGTATCTCACGCTGTCCACCGCAATTCGCCCCGGAGCGACCGGTCATTTGTAGCGATCAATTGCGGGGCTATTTCCGAGGGGGTGCTTGAGTCAGAACTGTTCGGTCACGAGAAAGGGGCGTTTACCGGGGCCGTTGCAAGACGTGATGGACTGTTCTTTAAGGCCGACAATGGGACAATATTCTTAGATGAAATCGGTGAAACCAAACCGGACATGCAGGTGAAACTTCTACGTTTTCTCGAAGATGGCACCTACTATCCGGTGGGGTCGTCAACGCCCCGACGGGCCGATGTGCGGGTGGTCGCGGCGACAAATCGCGATTTGGTTGAGGCGATTGCCGACCGCAAGTTTCGTGAGGATCTCTATTTTCGATTGAGCGTCGTCAAAATTGTTCTGCCACCGCTGTTGGATCGTCGTAGCGATATCCAGCCGCTATTGCAACATTTTGTCGCCGATTATGCCGAACTGGATTATTCCGATTCGGCGATGGCGATGCTCCAGCGGTATGACTGGCCGGGGAATGTGAGACAGTTGAAAAATTTCGTGATTCGAATGGCGGCGCTCAAGCCAAAAGGTCTGATCGGAGTCGACGATGTCGAGGCGTTCTTAGTCGAACAGCGATCTTCGGGCGCCTCCACGCTTCCGGTCACCACAGGTCGAACTGTCGAGGAAGCGGGGCAGGAGCTGATTTATCGGGCAATCCTGTCGCTGGGCAACGAGGTCCGCCTGCTACGTGATATCATTACCTCGCACTTGCCAAGCGACTCCGAGAGCGGCGATATTACCGCCGCCGCGGCCGCTCGATCGGCCACCACAATGAATGAAATGGAGCGGGTCATGATTGAAAAAATGCTGACCGATACCAAGGGCAATCGCAAAGAGACCGCTCGACGCTTGGGCATCGGAGAACGGACACTATATCGGAAATTGGGTAAATACAAATTGCGGTAGACTTTTTGTTCTGACCGCGCTGATGATTATAGTTCTGTTCGGCTCGGCTGGTGCGCAGGAAGTTTCAACCGAGGTGATCACTTCTGAAGAAGAACTATTTGATGCGCTTATTTCCGGTGAGATTGATTACGAAACATATATTGTGTTGTACGATCTATTAGTGAACGGCGTTGATACGACCGACCGGTTTCTTTTGGACCAGATTCCTGGAGTCGCCTACAGTTTAAGAAAGAAAACATCACGATTGGCACAAAATCAGATGAGCGGATTTGTATCAGAGATTCGTCAGCAATCAGCACGCGGTGTGTCAACTCGATACCGGTTTGGCCATGAACTTGAGGATGCCGGTCGCTCCAAATATCGATTCAAGACGCGGTTTGTTGCGTCTTCGCATTGGTCGGCGGATTTGTCGCTGGCCAAAGAGTATTCAGGGAATGAACGGGTGTTACAACGATCGCTGACATACACAAATGGCAAATCAGATTTAATTCGCCGAATGACACTTGGCAGTATCCGCGCGCGGTTCGGGTTGGGTACGATTGTCGGATATCGAGGCAAACTGCTTGATTATTCAAACCGGATTGACGGTGAATCGTGGCTATGTCCTGATTGGGGTGGATTCAACGGAGTTTTGGTTGATGGTGGTTGGGGAACCGTTGCGGGAACGATGCTTGGTTCGTATCTGAGAGATTCACAGCATACTTTATCAACAGCGGCGGTCCAAATCACAGTCGATTCATCAAGTACGAGCCCGACTGTTATAGCGGCGATTCATACACTTTCGAATAGTGCCACAGGCAAACAGATTCAAGTCTATCAGGCGGGAATCGATTTTATTCACCGATTGCATGCTGGGTCATTTGAATACGAAGTGAGTGGACAGGCCAGTGAGCGAAATGCCGGCGCAATCGTGGCGCAGGTTGAAAACGAATGGTCACGAGCCAATGCGTCGATGACCGGTTGGTATTACGGCGACGGTTATCTTGGATTAGCGGCCGGAAGCCGGGCGGCGAGTTTATCAGTAACCGACGAAAACGAAGCCGTTGATTTCAAGTTCAGTGACCGTCGCGCCGGACAATTTGGGATGATTTTGCGAACCCAGGGGGAGTTGTCTCAAAATGTTTCGATCACTAGCGATTTATTATGGGCGCAACGTGGAGGGGATACTACGACCATACAAACATTGATTGCCGTCGAACGAATGCTTGGAAACGAAAATCAGGTTCGACTCGACTACCAGTATAAATCGACTGAAAAGGCAGGAACCCCGAATAACATTCGCCAACGAGGGCGCTGTGAGTGGGCGATGGACAGAGGCAATTTGCGAAGCCGTACGACGGTTGGATTTACCGATGAAACAAGCTTTGGTCGATATTGGTCACTGTCACTTCAATTGAGCGGAAAAGGCACGGCAGGCGACCGCTGGCAGATTTTATCAAATTGGCGACGGTTATCGCACGGCCGGATCGATTACTGGCATGGGTTTGCTTCGATCACCGAGCAGCTGGCCAAGGGGGTGCGGGGGGGGATTAAGTTTACAGATACGTACAATCGCTCATCAAATCCCCGGCACGCGCCTTCTGTCACGCTCGAATTGCTGGTGCAGTTATGAGACTCCGACTGTTTCTTTGTGCGTGGTCAGTATTGTTGTGGTTGGTCGCAGTACCGGTTAGCGCAAAAATAATTGTAAACGAGGTTCTATCAAACGAGCCAGCGAGATACACCGGTTTGGAGTGGTTCGAACTGTACAACGACGGGCCTGCAACCGTGAATCTCATTCTTCATCCAATCAATGTTGGAGTTTCTCAATTCATTCTCAATGATTCCATCCCGCCAAGCTCTTTCTTGGTGGTTTGCCGCAATTTGGTTGGCATTCCGGCCAGCCCGGGATTTGAGACGTACTGGGGAAATAATTCCAGCATCTGGGGAGATGCGCCACAGGAAAATTTCAGGGTGATCGAAGCTTCGTTCGTATTGTCCAATGCGTTCGGATCGGTGAGCGTATTATTTTTGGGGGACATCGAATCTGAATTAGCTTGGAATACTTCTGGGGGCGATGGCGTTTCGTGGGAACGAGACAGGCCGATATCGGCTGTTATCGGTCAGTGCCTTGCGCCAAGCGGTTCAACTCCGGGCGGAATCAACTCTCTGACTCCGATGGCGCGCGACCTTGCGCTTGATAGTATTGTTGCGAGCTGGCATGACGGTTTGACCAAACTAACTGCCACTATTACAAGTCGAAGTATTAATTCTGTAACCGGTGCTGAACTACTCTTGTACATAGTTGATCCGGCCGATTCGAACAACACGACAAACCAACTTGCGAATATTCCGCTCCCGACCGTCGACACCGGATTTACGACTGAGGTGGTGAGGGAGTTTACAATTCCAGCAACCTATGCGCGCGTCGGGGGACTTCTGTCTACCGATGATCGAGCGTACAATAATCGGTGGATACTTACAGCTCCGGGGCAGAGTTTCCCGCCGGTGGTGTTGTCGGAGTTTCTGGCTAATCCCGAAGGGAACATTGTTTCGGAGTGGGTGGAACTGTACAACCGCGAAGATACAACAATCTCGCTTGCCGGTTGGCGACTTGGCGACTCTACGCAACTGTCCGATCCGTTGCCATTAGTTACTATTCCCTCACGTGCTTTCTTAGTTGTGACACAAGATACAGCGGCGTTTCTTCAAAGTTACTTCTCGTTCAATGGCAGTCTCGCGGAAGTTTCTCTGTGGCCCTCGCTAAACAATTCGGGGGACAGACTCCGTCTAATCGATGCGTTCGGACTCGAAGCCGATACGTTTGCGTACAGCGAAACGTATTCAGGCAACAGTACGTGGGGAAAAGACCTTGTGGGAAACCGATGGGGAAGGTCAGTCGATAGTGGCGGAACACCCGGGGGAGTAAATGATCTTCGGTTCGCGCAGGAAGGTAGCTCGCTCAAGGTGGAACTATCTCCGCGGATATTTTCGCCCGATAACGACGGAATCGATGACACGGTCGCAATCTTTGTCACAGCGCCAAAGGCCGATGGATACACTCTGCGAATTTACGACGTACACGGACAACTGGTGCGTGCATTTGAGAACAAAGCCGGTGATCTTGCCGCAAGATATGTCTGGGATGGCCGCGATGATTCCGGTGGTCGATTGCAGGTGGGCATATACATCCTGTATGTAGAAGCTGTGGGAGTGGAGTCGGTGAAGAAAACTCTGGTGGTGGCTCGATGAACCGACTTGCGGGTTTTTTGGGAAAGTCCCAAGATTCGTCATTGCGAGCGAAGCGAAGCAATCACTCCTCGATCTTAAATCAAGGCAACAGGAGGGATTGCTTCGGTCCCGCGACCCTTCGACAAGCTCTGGGTGAAGTGACACTCGCAATGGCGAAAAGTGGGTTCTTTCGTCAATCCATTGCGGCAGTATTGGTGGTGTATGCACTTTCAGCCGGGTCGATTATGGCGACTGATTTTCCGAATTCGCACGATATGGCCGTGGGCGGTACGTTTCTGCTTTCAGCTAGTGCGCCTACAACTCTTGTCAACGCGCCTGGGTGTGCCCCGCCTCCCTATCGGCTCGGAGTGGAAATTGGTTATGACCGAAAGTATGATCTAGGGGATATGGATCACCTCTTTATCGTCGGGGCCGCACGTCACAAAAAGTTCAGCGGCGCGCTCGGTCTTGCACAGTTCGGAAAATCCGATCTGTATGCAGAGCGAGCGATAAAAGCATCTGCCACCTACTCACCAAGCGCGCTTTCGTTTGGACTGTCGGCTACGCTCTTTCAAGTTGAATTCGGGAACAACTACGGACGGTTCAGCACACAAACTGTTGGTGCCGGAATTGGATATAGTATGGGGCGTTTCCTCGGATTGGTAGTGGCCGAAAATTTGACTCGACCACGCCTCATGCCGACAGCGAAGCCGTATCCCCTGACAGGTTCGCTCAATCTCGAATGGTCGACGATAAAGCGGCTTTCAATACTGGCACGAGTGATTAAAACCGAGCAGGAAAAAATCAAGTATGGTCTTGGACAGCGGATTCCGCTCATGCGAACTTCGGCTTTGTTTTGGGGAATCTCGACTCAGCCGCTTGAATACGGCGCCGGGATAGATATCGGCGCCCGATGGTTTACCTTCACTTACGCGGCAAAGATTCACCCTGTCCTTGGGTTTTCACACAATGTGTCGATTCTGCTCATGCGCCAAAGTCACAGCAAACCTTCGCCGGACTCGCAGGGCTCGCCGGGTACAATGGAGGATGATTTTGAATAGACGTCAAGATATCGAAGCTCGCGAAATCGCCATGCTCGCGACCTATTCCGCAAAAGCAGCACACACACGGGGTCGGGCGTTTCCTACGGAAGAGCACCCTTTACGAACCTGTTTTCAGCGTGACCGCGATAGAATTGTTCATTCGGCCGCTTTCCGTCGCATGGAATACAAAACGCAGGTGTTTCTACCGCACGAGGGGGATCATTTTCGCACACGGCTTACTCATACGATCGAAGTTGCCCAGATTAGTCGGACAATGGCCCGCGCTCTCGGATTGAACGAGGATCTCACTGAGGCAATAGCGCTGGTGCACGATGTCGGTCATACGCCGTTTGGTCATGCCGGTGAGGATGTCTTGAACGAGCTTTTGTCAGCGAATGGCGGGTTCAATCACAATCGACAATCATTGCGAGTTGTTGACTTGATTGAACAAAGGTACCCGGAACATCCGGGGCTGAATCTTTCGTTTGAAGTGCGCGAAGGAATCGCCAAACACGAAACAAAAAACAGTATCGTTCATTCTGAGTTTGATCCGGGTCTGCGGCCAACCCTTGAGGCCTCGCTTGTCGATATCGCCGACGAGATCGCGTACAGCGCGCATGATATCGACGACGGTCTCCGTGCCGAGCTGATCGCAATTGGCGATCTCCAGTCACTAAAAATCTGGGGTGATGGGGAGTCTGATCTGTTTTCCGGAAAGGGAGCGACGGGAAATCTTGTTGATGATCAGAAGCGAAATCTGCTAGTACGGCGAGTGGTCGATGGTGTCGTAATGGATGTGCTTGCGCAAACCTCAGCGCAGATAGATCGACTGCGTATTACCGATCTCGATTCAGTGAGGACCTGCGAATCACGGATATGCGGCTATTCGCCGGTTTATACAGAACGTGTCGGTGAGTTAAAAAAGTTTCTGAGGAGCAGTTTGTACCGGCATCCCAAGCTGGCATCGTTGACGGATTGGGCGTGCCAGATAATTACGACTCTCTTTGCTCGATTGAATCGTGATACTTCCAAACTGCCGCCAAGATACCAGGAAATGCTTTTGACCGAGCATCAGGCGATTGTTGTCGCCGACTACATTGCAGGAATGACCGATCGATATGCCGAACGGGCCGCCAAGTCGGATTCTGCGCAATAGGGCTTATTGAAAAAGTCCCCCACTACGTCATTGCGAGTGTCACGCGCTTCGCGTGACCGAAGCAATCTCTCCTTCTGTCTTGATTTACCAACGAGGAGTGTCTCTACAGACAGCTGTTCAGCAAATCCGACCGTCTAAGTGTGCTATTTTTGCGCATAGATTTGCGACTTCACCCAAGACGAAAGTTGTGTTTAGTTTGCTGTCGCTTGCCTTAAGTTGCTCTCGTGTAATAAATTAGAAGATCCATGCTGAATTATTGATGTGTTTGGAATTGTATTTGCTTTGTATATTGCACAATGGATTTAAAAAACTGTGTCAACGACTTAAGGGGGATGAAGGATGAGTAAATCAGTAATTGTAGCACTGGCGATATTTGGGGCTACTTGCGTATGGTCAAATGCCAGCGCTCTAACTCTCAATTACGAAATTGGCTTGGGAGATAATTCTTTGGCTTCCAATAACTTTACCGACGTGATCAGTCAAAAGAATGATGGCAACTGGGTTGGTGACGGCATCGCGCCTACTGGATCGATGGCGCCTGTGGAGATTTTAGAGCCAGTTCCGGAACCGGCGACTCTGCTGTTGTTCGGACTTGGCCTCGTTGGCGGAGTGATCCGCAAGCGGATGACGAAGTAATTTTTAGCAAGAAATCTGACTTTAGAAACGGCGCAAGGGCGCCGTTTTTTTTGTGTGATTAAGTGGGTAGGGCAGGAGCCCTGCACTCCTGCCCTACGAAGACAACTACTTGTTTCAGCATGGACACAGTTGACGGGGGCGTACTGCACGCATTGAAACGCAGTGAGGACAACCACCCGCACGGCATTTCACCCCCTCACCTGTCCCTTTGGGACATCCTCTCCCAGAGGGAGAGGAATTGATATTCCCAAAGTAGAGGGGACATGCGTCTCCTTCTCCCTCGGGGAGAAGTGCCCGAAGGGCGGTTGAGGCCTCTGAAGCCTCTGAATCCCCGAAGGGGGATGAGGGGGGTTGTCAGATTGGGAAACAAATTGTCCCCGCAGACTAATCTCTCTTTTGTGAACCGCTCTGCAGAATAGGTTTGGCGAATCTGATTGTCGTGCTCCATACTGTTGTAATACAGTCCGTTACGGCTGTTTGATTTATTACGATCTTGTGGCATGAAGCTTGCAAATCCCCATGACATGAACTGTTATTTCGGCGCCCTTCGGTATCCTAGTATGCCCAGTCCGGACAAGACGGCCGTGGTGATGTTTCATATCCCCGATGTCGGGATTCGATTCAAAGCGCCATTTGGAGCGGTCAACGACGACCACTCCGATTATGCCTCGCTGTTGGCATTGCTTGAATTCATCGATTCCAATCAGAAGCAATTCTCTAATCGCGCTTACCAGATATTTGGCAACAACGCCCGGGTGATCAACCAGATCAACGGGCGCGAGCATTGCCCACCTGAGTTCGGAGAGTTGGTCGAAAAAGCGCGGCAGTATCGTCAAAAGTACCATTTCTCACTTTCGTGGGTTCCCTCGCAGGATAACACGGTCTTCGACTCCCTTTTGGATTGACCCCAAACTCCTGATAAGCGTATACTTGGGGGATGACACCAAGCCAGCTCCTATCCGAGGTGGCGGCAGGAAAATTCCGGCCCGCCTATTACTTTTACGGCAGTGAAGATTATCGAATAGTCGAGGCCGAAAAATATCTGGCAAGGCAATTTCTGCCGGATCTTCAGCTCACCACCAATTTTCGCCGGCTCGATGCCCGCAAGGCAAATTTCGCCGAGATTTCGGCTGAACTATCAGCTTACCCAATGCTCGGTGAGCGGCTGGTGGTGGCGGTGAGCGATATTCAAAAGTTAGGCGCGAATGAAATAGAGCGACTGGAAAAGTTGCTATTGCCGCCAGACCCAAATCGTCTGGTGATTCTCAGCACACCCTCGGCGCGCGCTCCTCGCAAGGATGCGGCGATTCTCAAACGAATCGGCGCTATCGCAGAACCGATCGAGTTCAAGAAGCTCACGCTTGACGAAACTGCGAACCAAATATCACGGAACTTAGCCAAAGCCAATCTGACAATCGAACCTAAAGCCCGCCAGTTGTTCGCCGAGGCGGTGGCGGGGAACCGTGGCGCGATTGAAAATGAGACGGCGAAATTGGCCGGATATAAAGAGCCAGGGTCAGTAGTAACCGTTGACGATATCCGGGGTATGGTGTCGGGATACGAAGTATTCGTTATATACGAACTTGCCAACGACATTGTCCGGGGCGACAAAGCTCGCGTGCTCAAACAGATACGCGCGCTTATAGCCGACGGAAGCGGTCCAACTGCGATTCTTTTTCACATTTCCAAGCATTTCATTGAGCTGTATCTGGTAAAAAATGGCAAACAGCTTGAACCGAAACGCCGGTGGTTGGCCTGGAAATATCGCGATCAGACTTCAAGAATCGACAATGATCGTCTGGAGAAAATCATACAAATGACAGCACAGGCGGATGCCTCTATGCGCCGTGTTGGTATTCCCCCCGACATCTGCCTCGAAATGCTCGCAGTTGAGATGATGCAGAGCTAAAATTTACTCGTATAAATCATGGAAGAAATAGGCGCCGGATCGGTAACCCAAAGTGGGACAACCCCCGAAGAGCAACAGCTCATCGAGGCATCTCAGAATGGCAACGGTCGGGCGTTTGGTCAGCTTATCCGTTTACACCAGAAGCGGTTGTTTCGATTTGCCTATGGTATTACCGGTTCGTTTGACCGGGCCGAAGATGTTGTGCAGGAGACTTTTGTGAAGGCATACGGCGCAATTGGTACATTTCGGCTGGGATATGCCTTTTACCCATGGCTTTCGACTATTGCGCGGAATCTGGCCTACAATCAGATTGCACGTGAGGAGCGGAAGGAATCGCTTGAGCAGATGGCAGAGGGCGGGTTCGATCCGGAATCGACCGAGCTTGGGCCGCTTGAAAAATTGCTCAATGACGAAGCCCAGTCGCGGTTTTATAAGGCAATTATGGCATTGCCGTCGAAATATCGATCGGTGTTCGTGCTTAGGCATTTTGAGGATATGGATTATAACGAGATTTCGATTTACCTGAAGATTCCGCCGGGAACGGTGGACTCGCGTTTGTACCGCGCCCGACAGATGCTTGTGGAGCAGTTGAAAGATTTACTGTAAGAACGATGGACCACAATTATTACAAAGAGAGAGTTTCTGCTTACGCGGACTTTGCCCTGCCGCCCTATGAACAGATGGCGGTGGAAGAGCATCTGGCTACCTGTACGGAATGCCGAGATGCGCTTGCGAAAATTCAAGCGTTGGGTGCATGGATACAGGCAAGAGGGATTTTAGGCGAGGGTGAGTACTGGGAAAAGCAGGCGCAGAAGATCGAGCAACGGCTGGGTATTTCTCCCACTGAAGTTACTCCTTTAGTCCGCGCTCGGTCATGGCGCGGTCTGGGATGGAAGCTGTCTGCGGCGGCGGCCTCGATTGCGCTGGTAGGGATACTGGCGTTTTACACGAGGGATTCGATATGGCAAAAGACCGATCAGCCATCGATGATGCAGTCGCCGAAAATCAGAGAGATGCAGAAGAATACTTTAGAAAACGAAGTGCTGAAAGAGTCATTACCTGTTGCTGGTGTTTCGAGAGATTCTGAAGTGAAATCTGATAAGCCGGAGTTAAAAAATCAAACAGTGAGCGCTCCCGAGTCTAAAACGGCGGCTTTCCGAGAGGATTCGAATTACAAGCAATCGGCACCGGTCATAATTGCTGATGAAGTTCACGGTATTGCGAAAGACATATCGTTCTCTTCGCCGGTTGAGCAGGTGGATCAATTGTTGGGGATCGTGGCGGGGGAGAAGACAATGGGTGATAGTGGGGTGATTATTGGGAGCGGAAAGGCCATAAGGCAACAAAGCGAATCATTTGCGACTTCAACAAGTGAAAAAGTAGATAGTCCGGGGATGCCAAAAGGGCAAGCGCTCACTTATTGGAGGTCAATCCGAGACTCTCTTGAACGAGATATGGAACCCCACGATACGAAAGAGAATATCCTTTTTCTTGCAAAGAGAATAACTCCAAAAGGTGTAGCGTCAAGTCTGGTGGAGAAGAAGGACTCGACCGACTCGCGCGCTAGATTGCTTGAAGCATATTCCAAAATAGCACAGCTTTCCAAAGACAGCGTCGAAATTGTCGCCGCTACGGATTATCTCCGAACAATAGCCGATGACAGCAAATCTACCTACCAGAAGATAGCCCGCGCGTATCTTGATTCGCTGGGGGTGAAGTAGGGAACGTAATCACGAAAGAGCGTCAGGTCTCGTCCCGCGAAGCGCGGGACTAAGACCTAACGCAACGGGACGGGCAGGTTCACAGCCAATATGATTCTGCTGGACTCCCGCTCTGCGGAGCGACTTTCCTGTCGCTCCTTGTCGGGGGTGACATTAGTCTTAAGTCTTAGTAGGTCGGCGTTCCGAAGTCCCGCCTAGCGGGACGAGAAACCCGACATCTAGGCCCGCTAATGAATATTTTGGCGTTTGGGCGGTAATCATTTCAAGACAACTTTTTGGAGGAATGTCCGTAGATTACTTTGAAGGAAGATTATGGAAACAACACAAGCTACACAAACCATGAGCGAACGCCTCTACCGGTCTTCGACCAACAAGTTTATCGGTGGGGTATGCGGCGGGCTGGCTGAGCATTTCCGGATTGATGCGTCGATTGTTCGGGTCTTGGCTGTTCTGCTAACAATTGGGACCGGCATCGGATTGCTCACTTACATTGTCATGTGGATCATCGTGCCCAAGCGACCATACGGGGAGACGCCAGCGTTTGCCGACAAACCAATGGCTGGCTGGAATTCGTATCTACCGGGTGTCATCATGATAGGCGTAGGTGCTATTCTACTGATTGTTCAGGTATTCAAGTGGTTACACTGGCATATGATTTGGCCGATTGTTCTCATTTTGGTCGGATTGGGGCTGGTTTTTTATCACGGCGGCAAGGGGAAGCAAGAACCTCGCGTCTACTGAAATTAGACTGAAAAGAAGGGATACAAAACATGACACCGGCACGCTTTCGATGGGGACTTTTACTGATCTTTTTCGGCGTTCTGTTTCTGTTGATCAATATAGGGACGCTCAATCACAACATCTGGGGCGATCTGATCTTTTACTCCCCGGTAATACTGATCGCGATCGGCATTGAAAAGATATTCACCCGCACCCGAGCACAGATGATTTCCTATGCCTCATCGGTAGTGTTGGTGGGAGCCGGAATGTATTTGGCGTTAAGCAGTGGCGTCGGTGGCAAAGAAGCCGACTTTTTCTCAGACACCGAGGGAAAGATTCAGTCCGACGGGGAAATTCAGACGCTTCACGCTGTGCTTCGGCTCGATGAGGAAGACCTGACGGTTCAGGACTACACCGACAATATCGCCGAGTGGAACATCAAACGGTTTACTCGTAAGCCGATGGTTGATTTTACCAAGTCGGGCGGTCAAGGCACAATCAGTTTTGACAATAAAAAGGGTGGCATGTGGGGGCGGATCATCCATGTGGACATCGAAGAAAAAAGCGATTGGTATGTAACGTTTTCACGAGACCTTCCATTGTCGTTTGACTGCACCGGAGATCGTTCGGATGTGCATCTGGATTTTTCCGAAACGCCGCTTCGCAAACTGAAAGTCGATATCGCCGACGGACGTATGTACGTCGTGCTGGGTAAGAATGAACCGCTTGTGGATATCGAGGCGGCCGGGGTCGATGCCAAACTTCGCCTCCGCATTCCCAACGACGCGGGTCTTCGAATCACCGGAATCAACGATCCGGATTATCTTCGAACAATCGGGCTGGTCGAGCAGGGAACAGATTTTATTACCGAGGGGTATGACACGCAGTCCAACAAAATTAACGTAAAGCTTGATGATCGGTTCAACTCGCTGACGCTCGAGTTTTATTAGTCTCTCTCTCTTTCCTCCAGAGGTTGCGCCGATGGATGCCGTATGGACCATCGGCGTTGCCATGTTGTCCCGACATTTCGATCAAGACTGTTGCCTAATGGGTACTGATATCATAAATTCACACCGATGAATACCTCAAAACTAAATTTATCCCGCCTAAAAAATCGAGTTCTTGCGATCGACGGACCAGCGGGTTCAGGCAAATCGACTACCGCAAGGTTGCTTGCCGCCCGGCTCGGCTATGCGTATCTCGATACCGGTGCGATGTATCGGGCGCTGACGTATTTCGCCGTGATTAACAACGTGGCGCCGTCCGATAGCGCCAAGCTGTCAGCGCTGGCGGAGAAAGTCCAGATCGAGTTCAAGACAAAGGCCGATGTCAATCATGTGTTCATCAACGGGACTGAAGTTACCGATGAAATCCGCTCTCCTGCCGTAACGCTACTTGTCTCCGAAGTGTCGGCCCACAAGGGAGTGCGTGAAGCGATGGTGGCCAAGCAGAAAGAAATGGGGAAAAACAAGTCAATAGTCGCCGAGGGGCGCGACACGACAACAGTCGTTTTCCCTGATGCTGATGTCAAAGTGTATTTGGATGCGTCGGTCCGACAGAGGGCACAGCGCCGCCTCATTGATTTGGCCAAGATGGGTGTTGCGACGACTCTCGAAGAACAGATGACCGATCTCGAGCGCCGTGACGCCTATGATTCCGGACGTACACATTCGCCCCTGACACACGCCCACGATGCGATCGCGATAGACACTACCAATCTCACGATCGAAGCTCAAGTTGAACGGATTATTACTCTACTCAAGACCGTTTTGAAGTGAAACTCAAAATCGCCTATTATATCGGTTGGTTGATCACTCGAATTATAACCAAACTTGTATTCAGAATCAAAGTAGGTGGTCGCGAGCATATTCCGACCACAGGTGGATTTATTTTGGCGAGTAACCATCGTTCCTGGTACGATCCGCCGATTGTCGGTTCTTGGTCGACCCGTCAGATGCATTTCTTTGCCAAGCAGGAGTTATTCAGGAATAAACTGTTCGGCGCTATTATCAGATCGACCAACGCCTTTCCCGTGAAACGCGGGACAATCGACAGAGCGGCGATTGAAATGTCGCAAAAAATCGTAAGAGATGGCGACGGACTGGTATTTTTCCCGGAAGGGACTAGAGCCATCGGTCGGGAGTTTCTTGATCCAAAACCGGGGATAGGACTATTGGCGACAGAACTTCTATGCCCGGTCGTGCCGTGCTATCTTCATGGTTCAAATAAACTCAAACAGGTATTTGTTGGGCGTGAAAAGTTGTCTATTCGTTATGGGGAGCCGATTTCACCGAACTGGGTCGCAAACCTGTCAAAGGACAAGGCGGGTTATCAGATGCTTGCCAAAGAGGTTATGCGGCGGATACTACTACTGCGGGATGTTGATTGCCCCGATCGGTAATGAATAGCCAACGCCAGCAAAGATTTCCAAACTTGATTCGTCCACTACAATCTTAGTATATTTCACTTACATGATGAGATTTGGACTGATTGCCAATCTTAAACGAACCGGTGCCCGCGAGGCAGTCGGCGGTTTTGTCGCGTGGACAAAGCAACATCACCACGAACTTGTTCTTTGCGACGACCTTACCTTGATCGCGCCGACCGGATCGAAATTGGTCGCGCGAAGTGTCGTCGGCGCTAACTGCGATATGCTTGTCTCAATGGGTGGCGATGGCACCATGCTTGCCGCCGCTCGTGCCGCAGTACCCCACGACACGCCGATACTCGGTATCAATCTCGGCTCGCTCGGTTTTCTCACGCAACAAAGACACCAGCAGATGGTCGGCGCGCTTGAGGCCGTGGCGGCAGGCAAGTACCATATCGAAGAGCGGATGTTGTTGCACGTTGAAGTCAGCGGAGTCGAAATTTCGCTTCCTTGCGCGCTGAACGATGCTGTTGTTAGTAACGCTCCGGTCAGTCGGGTGATTGATATCAATTTGAAAGTAAACGGCGAAGATGTTGTTACCTATACTTCCGACGGGCTTATCCTCGCGACCCCAACCGGTTCGACCGCGTATTCTCTCGCCGCGGGCGGGCCGATCATGCACCCCAAGATGGACGCAATTATTGCCGCGCCGATTTCGCCGTTTTCACTCACTATTCGACCGATTGTTTTCGACGCCTCTGATGTTTTGCAATTGCAAGTAACCAACGAAAAGCGCCAGGCAACACTGACACTTGATGGTCAAGTAGTGGTAGCATTGCATCACAACGAAGTCATCACCGTCACCCGCGCCAAATCCCGCGCGAAATTTGTCGTCCTGCCGGACAACTCGTTCTATTCGGTCTTGCGAAGCAAGCTTCATTGGGGTGTGCCACCGCAGATGGTGTAGGGGTTTGTAATTGGCCTGTCTCTGTTTGATAGAGGCGACGTTTATAGCCAATCATCCCCCTTTCTCCCGCAATGCGGAGTCCACGATTCCCGCAATTTGGCCTTGTCACACAGTAGGTTAAGTTTCTCTCCCGCATCCTTCCCGCATAATGCGTAACATTTGATCTCCCATCGACGCTCTGCGCGCGCAGTCGCGGCTCTGCTAAGCAGTTGACATTCAAGCGATAGTGGGCAATTCGGAAACTGTGTGCCCGGTTGGCATGGCAGTTGATACAAGGGTCGCCATAGAAGTCGGGATCTTGAGGCGTGTGGGTCGTCTGACCAAGGAAGAGAAAGGAGGAACGATCAAAGGTGGGATTACCGGCACGGCGGTGACCGACAAGCAAAGCAACAATTAACTTGAAATTTGGATTGAAATGGAATTGCTTATGAAAAACCTAATTGCGAGATTTCTGTGTGCCATGGTTCTGACCGGCGTACTTGTGGCGGATGCGGCTCATTTTGGTCTTGTCGGGTCTGAGGAAACAAGCACGACTGCCAAGCTTATCGCCTTTAAGCGGGGGACGAAGACCTACGACACCACTGGCGGGGAGAAGAAATGGACCGGTTGTACGTCGGGAAGTCCGAAAAACTGCACGATGATATCGACGCCTTTTGGTGTTGACGTCGCGTTCTCTCTGGAAGGAATAAGAATCGATTAAGCGACGAGTGATCAGGCTGAAATCCGGGTGGCTCAGTTGAGCCACCCGATGCAATAGAATAACCACTATGAGGCTGTAACCATGAGCCAGCGACTATTGATTGGACTCGTTTTTGTCTTAGCTATCGCCAACACCTTGCTTCTGTGGGACATAAACACGAAAGGAGCTACGGCGAGCGCCGGTATGCCTTCGTATCTTACAATCTTGGAAGACGACGACACCGCCGATTTGCGGGGCATGTATGCATATCCAAAATTGGGCAAATACACATTTCCTCTGGATTCAACAGTCGTCGAGCGGCCTTCGCTGAGTTTGCAGGTGTACTTTTCCTTGAATTCAATCTTCCCCATGTGGCAAGGCGAGCTGGAGACGCTTAAGCGCCTATCTCCCGTTTTCAAAGCACGGGGTCAGCGAATTGGCGTGGCTGTGAAGGCCGAGGATTCTATACAGATCGCGCATATTTTTGATTCGGCCGATCTGCACATCCCGATTATGACTACTGATTCGTTGTATGAGGTCGCTACTCTTGAACAAGTTGGTATTAGTGACCGCGCAATGCCGTTCAGAATTCTCTACGATTCAACCATGACCGCCGTCTACATGCGAGGGGTCGACAATAGTCCTGAAAGCCGGGCCGAGTTCGAACGCACGATGTTCCAGCTGAGCGAGTTGTATGCGGAGAGATCGTCTGTTCGTACCCAACAAACACGAACCGAAGGGGTAAAGCGATGAGCAAGCGCATCTGGATAGGGTTGGTCGCGACGCTTACAGCGACAAACATACTGCTTCTTTGGCTGGCCGTGAATCAGCGCGCATCGGGGCAGGCGGGCACTCATTTTTGGTCGACCGACACCTTTGATTTCGATCAGGGGAAGGGGACGCACGGTGCCTATCCGAGGTTCGGCGAGCACCGCCTACCCGGCGAAGGGCGCCCGCCCTTGACACTAGCCATATTCTGTTCCGCAAAATCGGACTGTCCGTCAAGACAAATTGAGTTTGACGTTTTCAAACGTCTGGTCCCTGTATTTGGAGCGCGGAATCAACGAGTCGTGGTCGCGGCCACAATTGCCGATTCGGCGCGAATCGCCTATATGATCGACTCACTTGGCCTCCACGTACCGATGGTCGCATACGATTCGGCGTCGTCCCTTTCGCTCGAACCGATCGGGATAAGCTATGAGTGCATGCCGGCTATGATTCTCTACGACTCGGCCCTGATTCCCATCTACATGAGGGGCTCTGATCCCACCCCCGAGAGCCAGGCCGATTTTGAGAATGCGATGCTGTGGCTAAGTGAGCTGTATGCGAAAAGGTCTGACAAGATCGCGACGACGAAGTAAGTATTGTCGAAGTGCAGTCAGATTGCATCCCTGCTGTGGGCGGCCGTCCTCGTCTGCCGACTCTTAAGTCCTAGACGTGGCGGGCGAGGACGACCGCCACGCACGGAACATCGCATTCGCCATCTTCCCGCAATGCGTAGTCCACGATTCCCGCAATTTGGCCTTGTCACACAGTAGGTTAGGTTTCTCTCCCGCATCCTTCCCGAATAATGCGTAGTTTTTTGTCTCCCGCAGTCGTAGTTGTCTCTCCGCTACGGTTCTGCTAATCCGTTATTACTCAATCAGTAGTGGGCATTTTCGGGATTGTTTGCCCGTTTGGCATGACAGTTGATAACTCCGGTGTGTGAGTGTAAGGACGAGGTTTGAACACCGCGTCACACAGGAGGAAAAGTAAATATGAGAGCATGAGTCTCAGGTTTCGGGAGGCAGTTGGTTGAATCAGTTATTGACAAGCATGAGAAAGGAGCATTTATGTTACCAAAAGGAACTCGCATTATCGCCGTTGGTTCCATTCTGACCATGTTATGCTTTAGTTGTGTTGTACAAGTGAAATACGAAGGTCGTTACAGTGGTACGGTGTGTGTACCAGGAGGGAGGGAGTGCGAAGTCGAAGTCACCACTAGTGAGGATACTGTTAAAGTCGAGCAGGGGAGTATCTAGGTAGCTTGGATCATAGTTCGTGAATCATTGCGAACTATTCTCTCACGTGGTAATCTTTGGGTTGTGCAACTGACCGACCTGGAGTCGGTCAGTTGCACTCACGAACTGATACGTCAAGATCCGCAATCTGGATTTTGAATCGGAGAATGAGATGCGCGATACCATCACTTTAATAATCGTTTTTATAGGACTCTTATTCATGTGTGCGGAGCCGGCTGATTGTGAGTCACTGGTCGACGTAGGCAATTTGTCGTACCGCGTCAGTAATGTTACCGACTACGCTGTACCCATATCGGCCCTGCTTCTTGACAATGACACTGTCGTCTCTGGGTCGGGGGCGGGCATCTATGCCGGTACGACTGATCGTCAACCGTGGCGATTGGTTATCGGTTGTGGTGCAAGAGGATCAGATTATTATCCGGACTGTTATATGAAGGAGGAATTTCGATCGCTCTTTTCTCCTGAACATTTGTGGTGGCATGCAGATTCAAAGAGAATTGTCGTTTACGACAACTACTGCGATCTCATTATGACGTTGGAGGGGTTAGGTACTGAAAAAGCGTTTACGAAAATCTGGCGGGATTCATGGGATGACAGCTATCTGGCCTATGCGTCGTTATGTGGCAATGTTCTGCTGGGGAACAAATGGATTGACGACGAGGATGTCATTGCGCTTCAATTAACGGACGATCCTGGGAATTATAAAAAACTGGCGTATCGAGCGCCAGCGCTCCCAAAGGAATGGATTGCCTCACAGTCGTATCGTCCTGTACTTAATCCGAAAGACAGCACCATTTGGGTCGACCTTTTGTGGAGCGGCCATTTATTTGTCCTTGACTTTAACGGACGGCTGATAGACAGCGTGCCCATATTAGCTGGCGACTGGATTCCACCCGGTAAACCGAAGTCGCGGATCAAATCTCGTGCCGTATGGAGGGAATGGGAATCACGCTGGACCCCGACCACTGATTTACAATATGCCGAACCCGGCTACTTTATCCTCCAGTATCGTGTCGGCTGGCACAAGTTGCCGAATGACAGCGTACCACTCTTTTCGACTCTTGTCTGGAATACAGACAGAGAACCGGTCGAACTACAAATTGACCATCGATGGCAGTTGGCGGGAGTTCAGCCTGACGGCCGCATAATCTTTGGCCACTATGATGTGTTTGACGATTCTGTTAAGGTAATTCTGGACATAACAAGGATTAATCCATGAGCGACAGGACAAGGATCATCGCGATTTCCCTAATCGCAATAATATTCCTGACAGCCACGTTTATTTATATAAAGTCCATTTCAGCCGGAGCCGAAGTGGATTCGGCCCGATATGCGATGCTTTGCGATGATCATCTGAGCCAATCATCGTCTAACGGGTGGCATATGGTAATTTTCCTTGATATTCATGCCTGCCTGTCGTGCACTGAAGACATGAATGCGTGGAGAGAACTTGAGGGTATACTCGCTCAAAACGGCGGCACGTTTTCACTGTACACGAGACGCGAAGACTCAACCGATGTAGCTTGGGCCATGAAACTTGAGAATCTCCAATCTGAAGTGAAAGTCCTCGATGTCGATCTGGTAAGGGAACTGGAATTGAATAAACGCGGCACACCCCTGAAAATTCTTATGGACAATCGCTGTCGGGTAGTTAAGATTGCCGGGAGAATGGGAAATGTGAGGGAATCCAAATGTTTCTTAGACACCATCAAACAGCAGGTAGGCATTCACTCGGACGCGGGACCTTCGTTGAACTAAGAATCGCGATACTGGCCGCAGTTCTGTCGATGATCTTCTGGGCTGGTGCCTGCACATCAGTCCGAAAGTTCCATTTGTGGGATACTTCGATACCCGCAACGATGAAACAGCTTGTGGAAGAGCAACCTGCGTATTTCGCAAATCCGCTTACGCTGGTTATCCTGATTGACACGAGTCCCTGTGCCAGGTCGTTGGCGGAATCTCGCTGGTGGAAAGGTTGGAAAAGAAGATTAGAGCAGGCGGGCTGTGGTTTTGTTTTTGCAACAAGCCGTTCCGATTCGCTGGATGTAGCGGTCGCAGCCGAGCTCGACAGTGCTACATCTCCCGTCTTGATCTTCCCACCGGATAAAGCCTATGCGAGTGAATCCAGGGCGCGGTCGGGTGTGCTACCGCTGAAGTTATTGGTCGACAGAAGTGGAAGGGTTCGGATGTCCTGCAGTTACTTGGCAGATACCACCGGAAGCAACTGGTTGATGGCGTATGTTGACTCCCTTGTGCGACTTAAGAAAGATTGAGTGGTTACAGGCAAGAACTGAATTTGAAATCTTGAAACCGGAGGAGCAATGGATACTCAAAAGAAAACCATCTGGCGATCCGCAATTGGAGGATTTGTGATTAGTCTTGTGTTAGTCTTCATTGCAGGTGATTGGCTGGGCATCGATGACGGCATGTCGCTACCTAGTCGACTGCTTTGTTCCGTAGGCGTGGGGATTGTCATGGGTGTACTGTGGGTCGGAATCGAGAAGTTGTTTCGCCGCGATCCGGTAAGCAACTAAATCTGCGGGGATTTATGTCAGGCCCTCGCCAGTGTTGCTGTGGGTGGCAGACCTCACGGTCTGCCCCTTCTGAATCCTGATTAGATACACGGGCAGACGAGGACGTCTGCCGCGCACGAAATACTGCTCTGACCAAGTTCCACAAGAGGTCGGTTGCGCCGAGGCCAGTACCTACAAAGAGTTCGGCAACTACAATCATTACTCAGAATGCGGCGATGCTGAGGACGCTTGAGCTTGCCCGTCAGGTTGCGCCGAGTTCGATGTCGGTGCTGATTACCGGCGACACCGGAACCGGCAAAGATCTGCTCGCCAAATACATCCATGAATACTCAGGGCTAAAGGGCCAGTTTGTTACGTTGAACATCGCCGCTGTCCCGACCACTATGGCCGAGGCCGAACTTTTTGGTTACGCCAAAGGCGCCTACACCGGCGCCAGTCAGGACAAGCCCGGCCTGCTGGAACTGGCCGACAAAGGTACTTTTTTCTTGAACGAAATCGGCGAGGCCTCGCAGGAAATGCAGGCCAAGTTGCTTGAAGTGATAGAATCAAAGACAGTACGGCGCTTGGGCGAGGTGAAAACTCGACCGATTCAGTTTCGCTTGATTGCCGCGACCAATCTGGATCTCAAGCAACGCGTACACGACGGGCATTTCCGTGTCGACCTGTACCACCGCCTTCATCAGATACCCATCCACCTGTCACCGTTACGAGAGCGGCCCGATGATATTGCGCCTCTGATTGAATACTTCTTGAAACAGTCCGGATGGCGGCCGAACGGCGATGCCAAGCGAATAGGAGAGCTTTCCGAATTGCTCGGTCGTTGTGCCTGGCCCGGAAATGTCCGGGAACTGTGCAGTGTTGTTTCCCGATTGTATTTGCAGGCCGACGGTTCGATAGCGGGTATGATTGAGATTGCCGAAGAAATCTGCGAAGTCGTCGACAAAGGGCATGTCGACTCGGTCCTTGCCGAGTGCGACGGCAACAAAAGCAAAGCCGCGCGCCTGCTAGGCATCGACGAGAGCACGCTCCGCTATCGTCTCAAAAAACGCTAATTTGTTTCCCCATCTTTTTTTCTTCCCGCAATGCGTAGTCCACGATTCCCGCAATTTGGCCTTGTCACACAGTAGGTTAGGTTTCTCTCCCGCATCCTTCCCGCAAAATGCGTAGTTTTTTGTCTCCCGCAGTCGTAGTTGTCTCTCCGCTACGGTTCTGCTAATCCGTTATTACTCAATCAGTAGTGGGCATTTTCGGGATTGTTTGCCCGTTTGGCATGACAGTTGATAACTCCGGTGTGTGAGTGTAAGGACGAGGTTTGAACACCGCGTCACACAGGAGGAAAAGTAAATATGAGAGCATGAGTCTCGGTATATCGTGGGCGGCAGACATCCTGTCTGCCCCATTCTCGGACGGGCACATGGGACATGTGCCGCGCACGGAGCGTGCCCACACACAGGGTGCATGGGCTAAGAGAAGTAATAGGTCTTGACAACCATTTTATGAGGAGAGTAGATTATGAAAAAGATATCGATCATGTTGGGCGCACTGGCGATTATCGGACTGAGTGCGGGAATCTTTGTAATGACGAGTTGTAATTCAAACCAAAGCAAAGCACCGGTGGTATCGGAGTTGGCTGAAAGTGATGGAGCAGTTTCTCCAACCATTACCGCTACTGCTCTCTTTGAAATATCTTCCGCATTTGGTACTGTCTGGGTGACTGACGTGATTCCAAGTCCCGAGTCGCACGCTGTTTTGTTTGAGCTAAGCGTACAACAACCCGATGGAAGTGCACTGCCGCGTAGCTTCCGTATGCAATTTAGCGAAGACTCTGCTCAAAACGTGATGTATTCATCTTCCCTTTCTGATGTGGCTGGCAAGAACTTGTGGGAATTCAGCTACATCGTTTCACCTCAAGCTGGGCACAGCGCTCTTTCAGTGTCGTCGCCTGTCAGATCAATTGACGTGGTGCGAACCTCGAACGCTACAGAAACAAAAGAAGTTTATGAGGTGAACAGGGAATCCTTTGAGATCGCGATGCCGGCAGCCTCAGTAAATCACGCGCTCGATCTTTTTAGAGAAGGATTCGTTGCTGGTCAATTCAATCCGGGGAATATTAGTAATAGAAACGTCCACGATAAATACTTGATTAATACTTTAAGTGGTTATCAGGATTTCTATTTTCGCCATGATCGGTTCAACTTAGGCCCTGATGGTGACTTGGGTGCTGAGCTTTTCCGTAGTCGCGAGTTGGTTGAACGATTCAAAACCGAAATTGATAGCACCGGAGTCGACCCATCTGTTCAAGGCTTCTGGGGCAAGTTTTGTGCTGCGGCCGGTGTGTGCACTTATATAGGTTGCGAGATGTTCCCTAACCCACATGTCTGTGGCACTTGTGGCGCAATAGCATTGGGTTGTGCGCTTGTTGAACTGTTAAATTGATGAAATCTATTCTACAACGTGAAACAGGAGAGGCCTTTCATGCACAACGCAATAAACCTGCTCTCGATCGTTCTTTTAGCGATTGGACTGCTCATGAGTTTCAGATCAAGGCAGTACCGGACCGAAGCAGGGAAATCAACGCCATGGTTCCAGCAATGGTCACCATTCTGGAAAGAGAATCCGTACTATTCGAAACGGGGGCAGGAATTAGCAAGAATTTCCGGAGTGAGCATGGGCACCGGGGCGCTATTGATGTTGATCTCGTTGTGGGTTGTTTAGTAGAGTGCGGTTCTACCGCATAAATTCAAAATTTGAAGATTGTAGAAATGGAGCATTAAAATGAATAAACTCAGGAATCTGTTTGTCTCGCTAATGTTGACCGGTTTGATCGTTGCAAATATCGGTGAACTATTCGTTGGGGCTGGAACTTGTCATAGACAGACCACAATTTCAGTGCGGGAAGCAAGTTTGTGGTACCCTGGTTTTAGACTTATGAAGAAACAGTACGACGATGAAGGGAATTTTATTGGCTGTTTGGGATATGGGAACGATTGCGTTGTAATTCCTTTAATAACCAATGAGGTTACCGTTTCAACAGAAGGAATCCATGTGCAGTGATTGTGAATCGGTGGGGAGTATCTTCGCTCCCCGCCTTACTTACTGTGACGACAAAGGAGTGACCTATGAAATGGACTATTATTTCAGCGCTTGCCGTTTTACTTGTTGTCAGCGACCTTTTCTTGATAGTTCAGAATCGTCAACTCAAAGGGTTGTGCGCGGAGTTGGCTGACGATACTACCGAACCCGTCAATCCGGACGACGCGCGACCGGATATGAGGGGGTTGTTTACTTACCCGGGCATTGGCGTTAAGTGGTTTGAGGATGATTCGACCAAAACTTTTCAGCCCGCCCCTCTTACGCTCATCGTCTTCTTCTCGGCGCGTACATCCTGCCCAAGCGTACTCAGCGAAACCCGGATACTAAGACGCTTGTTGCCGACTTTTCAAGCTCGTGGGCAGGCCATGTACGCCGTCTCGACTGTCGAGGATTCCTCCGCGATAGCCGCCTTGCTTGTCACAGATAGTCTTGACATTCCATTGTCGGTTTTTCATTCGGAGGACTCTATGACACTTGCCGATATGGGGATATCTCACTATTTCATGCCTTTCAAGATTCTTTATGATTCAACCATGACAGCCGTTTATATTAGAGGCGCTGACAACACCCCCCAAAGCCAGACTGATTTTGAAAATGCCATGCTGTGGCTTAGTGAGATTTATGCGGAAAGGTCGGCCAAGGTCGCAACGGCGAAGTGAGTATTGTCGTAGCGTCCGTCAGATCGCATCACGCGCAACGCGAGGATGAACCAATTCGAATGGTAGGATTCAAAGCAGGTAAGACTAAATCTCAAAACCGGAGGAACAATGGATACTCAAAAGAAAACCATCTGGCGATCCGCAATTGGAGGACTTGTGATTAGTCTTGTGTTAGTCATTGCAGGTGATTGGCTGGGTATCGATGACGGCATGTCGCTACCTAGTCGACTGCTTTGTTCCGTAGGCGTGGGGATTGCCATGGGTGTACTGTGGGTCGGAATCGAGAAGTTGTTTCGCCGCGATCCGGTAAGCAACTAAATCTGCGGGGATTTATGTCAGGCCCTCGCCAGTGTCAACTCGGCGAGGGCCTGACGCATTTTATTTCTTCAAGGCAAAACAAATCTGGCAACAAACTCAGAAAGATACGAGGTGGCTGGCGAGGACGACCGCCACTCACGGAATAGATTTCTTGCGTTGTTTCTGGTGGGGCGCGTAAAAGTGCCCTACCAATTCGTTGTTGCCAATTCCGAATTCACCATTTAAGTTGACCCCTCGATAATGAAAGCGGGAGTAACTCAGTTGGTAGAGTCACAGCCTTCCAAGCTGTTGGTCGCGAGTTCGAGCCTCGTCTCCCGCTCTTTTATTTATTGTTGATTGCCTCCCCTATCGCCCCCTTACTGTCATTTATCTATGTCTCAGCCGCTAAAAATTATTTGCCTATCTCTTCTCGTGCTTGGGCTGGCGTCCTGTATCCAACGCAAGCCGGAGCGGGCGGTTAAGAAAGATGCCCCCGTTACCGGTGAACTTCAGACCATCTCCGAAATTGATTCCGCCATGCGGGTCAATCTCGATCACCCCGACACGACCAAATACAAAGAAAGCGCTTATAATCGTGATATCGTATACCGCTTGCTATCCAAGGCGCTCATTGTCGAACCGGCCGATTTATATCGCGCGGCTTTGATTCTTCAGCATTCTGATCCGGAAGTCGCACGTGAATGTTGCTTACTTGCTCACAAACTTGCTGTTGAAGCCGCCGAAAAAGGGTACTCAAAGGCAAGATTTTTGGCGGCCGCCGCACTCGACAGACATTTGATTTACAACGACTTACCACAAAAATATGGCACCCAGTACACCAGAAACCGGGCTGGCCAGTATGTCATCCTGCCTTACGATACCCAGACTCCGGATTCACTTAGACAAGTCTGGAATGTTCCGCCACTTGACTCAATTCAGGCCGAATTGAAAGCCATAAGCCCCCAGATTGGTCGCAAGAAAAAGCGTTAACTTGTTATTGTTGAATTGCTTAACAGTCGTAAGTGTCGGCAATCCTTTGGTCTGATGTAGTATTTTTTGCCATGGCGGTATTTTGGGCGGCTGGGTTGCAACGCTAAGTTTTACCATCCTTTTCAATAACAATGCCAAAAATGGCTTGACACTCTTAGAGTTGGCGATATATTTGGTGCTCGCTAAACGGCGAGGCATGGCATTTTTTTGCCTTAATGGACGAAAAATTTGGCATGCCCAGATAGCTCAGTTGGTAGAGCACATCCTTGGTAAGGATGAGGTCACCAGTTCAATCCTGGTTCTGGGCTTTGAATTTTGATGAGGAGTAGAGAGCGATGTCGAAGGAGAAATTTGTACGTAACAAACCTCACGTGAACGTGGGA
>CXWL01002150.1_pt1 | contig 79320 bp, 70 predicted proteins | sample 590931 | NCBI WGS metagenome assembly CXWL01 (sample SAMEA3498368, study PRJEB10139) | groundwater metagenome | biome: water well; material: biofilm material | place: Germany | collected 2015-04-27
CGGCACAGGGAAAGCGCACCGGTCTTGAAACGCTACCGCCCCCCGAAGCCGTGCTCGCGCCCGGCCGCTATGCGGAGATGGTCCTGAAGGCCAAGGAGTATATCGCGGCAGGCGACATATTCCAGGTAGTGCTCGCCCAGCGCTTCACCCAGCCCTTCCCGCTGCCGCCGTTCGATCTGTATCGCGCGCTCAGGCGGATCAATCCGTCGCCGTTTCTCTATCATCTCGACCTGCCCGGTTTTGCGATCACCGGTTCGAGCCCCGAAATCCTCGTCCGCGCCCGCGATGGCGAAGTGACGATCCGGCCGATTGCGGGCACCCGGCCGCGCGGAAAGTCGGCGGTCGAGGATGCCGAAAATCGCGCCTCGCTCCTCGCCGACCCAAAGGAGCGCGCCGAACACCTGATGTTGCTCGATCTTGGCCGCAACGATGTCGGGCGCGTCGCCACGGCCGGGAGCGTGACGGTGACCGACAGCTACACCGTCGAATTCTACAGCCATGTGATGCACATCGTCTCGAACGTCGTGGGCCGGCTGGCACCGGGCAAGGACGCGCTCGATGCCCTGTTCGCGGGCTTCCCGGCGGGAACGGTTTCGGGCGCGCCCAAGGTTCGCGCCTGCGAGATCATTGCCGAACTGGAACCCGAAACGCGGGGCGCCTATGCGGGGGGCGTCGGCTATTTCAGCCCGGACGGCAATATGGACAGCTGCATCGTGCTGAGGACCGCAGTCGTGAAGGACGGCGTCATGCACGTCCAGGCGGGCGCCGGGATCGTTGCCGACAGCAACCCCGACTATGAACAGCGCGAATGCGAAGCCAAGGCAGGCGCGCTGATGGCGGCGGCCACGGAAGCGGTTAAGGTCGCAAGCGAAGCCGGGTTCGGGCAGTAGCTTGACCCTCCCGCCGGACGGCCTAGCATACAGGCATGCGCACCCTCCTCACCCCATTGATCGCGGCCTTCGCCCTTTTCGCCACCCCGGCCCTTGCCGAAACATGGCCATCGCAGGACGGCGACGTCGTGCTCAAGGATTTCGCTTTCGGCTCGGGCGAGAAGCTGCCCGAAGTGACCATGCATTACACCACGCTCGGCACCCCGCACAAAAACGCGAAGGGCGAGATCGACAATGCGATCATGGTCCTTCACGGCACCGGCGGCTCGGGCAAGCAATTCCTCCAGCCGCAATTCGCCGATGAGCTTTACGGCCCCGGCCAGCCGTTCGACATCGCCAGATACTACGTCATCCTGCCCGACAATATTGGCCATGGCGGCTCTTCGAAGCCGAGCAACGGGATGCGCATGGCCTTCCCCAAATATGACTATGACGACATGGTCCGCGGGCAATACCGGCTGCTGACCGAAGGGCTGGGCGTCAGAAAACTGAAGGTCATCCTCGGCACGTCGATGGGCTGCATGCATGCCTTTGTCTGGGGAGAGACATATCCGGGCTTTGCCGAAAAGCTCGCGCACTTTGCCTGCAACGCGTCCGAAATCGCCGGGCGCAACCGGATGTGGCGCAAGATGGCCATCGACGCGATCAAAGCCGATCCGGCGTGGAACGGCGGGAATTATGTCGAGCAGCCTGCATCGGGCCTGCGCACCCAGATCGATCTGGGCGTGATCGCGGGGGGCAATGCGGTGGGGCTCCAGGCGCTCTACCCGACGCGAATCCAGGCCGAGGCGGCGCTGGACACAGCTTTCGCCGCGCGCGGCAAGGGGGTGGACGCGAACAATGCGATCTACCAACTCGACGCCTCGCGGAACTACAATCCCGAGCCGACCCTCGAAAAGATCACCGTCCCCGTGCTGTGGATCAATTCGGCCGACGATTTCATCAACCCGCCCGGCCTCGGCATCGCCGAAAAGGCCGCGAAGCGGATGCCGCGCGCGCGCTTCATCATGATCCCCGAAAGCGCCGAGACCAAGGGGCATGGGACGCATACTTGGGCGAAATTCTGGAAGGCGGAACTGGCGAAGCTAATGGGGGAGTAGGGGCCTCCCGCGATTGTAGAATTCGGTGTGCTTGAACAATAGTATTGAGGTCAAATGCGCGAAGGTTTTCAGGCTCTTAGCGAACGCGAAAAGGATGCGCTTCGGCTGCTTTTGAGCGGCCATGATGCAAAGTCAATTGCAAACAGCCTGGGGCTATCCATCCACACAGTGAATGAGCGTTTGCGCGAGGCCCGCCGGAAGATGGGCGTTTCAAGCAGCAGGGAAGCGGCGCGCTTGCTTGCACAGGCGGAGCGGCGCGACCCCAATTTCCTTGGGGACAAACAATTCGGGGGTGCGGCCCTATCAGCCGGTGTGAGAGGAGATGGAGCGCAAGAGGGGCCACAGGGTGCGGCTCCGACAATAGTCTGGCTAGTTGGAGGGATGCTCATCATGTTGCTGATAGTCGGAGCCGCATTACTGTCCACGGCCTCTTTCGGGACCAGCAGATCGCAGGCTCCCATGGCCGACAGTGTTGCTGTTGCGGCCAATTCCCAGAGCGTATCTGAATCCGCTGGGTCACGATCGGCGCGTGCATGGATAGCCCTTCTGGATATGCGGCGCTGGAGGGAAAGCTGGGATTCGGCAGGAACGCTATTCAAATCTCAGATTTCGAAGGAAAGCTGGGATTCTGCCATTCGGCCCGTCCGGATGCCATTGGGCCCCGTATCCTCGCGCAATTTGCAGACGATCACAAAAACCACCTCGCTGCCGAATGCGCCAGCCGGCGAATATGAAGTCATTCAGTTCAAGACAAATTTTGCGCAGAAGCGAGATGCGATAGAAACCGTCATACTCGCTCGCGAAGGTTCCGACTGGAAAGTGAACGGATACTTCATCCGCTAGCGCCTTGATAGTTGCAGCAAGGCCCTGAGCAGGCACTATCGAACTTCGGACCTGCCTCCACAACCCGACAATGCCTGAACCTTCAAGCCAGCACTTGCAGCCCATGTTTCTGCACAATGGAAAGCAGCTTCAAGGCCATCCCGCTCGGGCGTTTGGCGCCGGTTTCCCATTTTTCCACCGTCGACTCGCTGGTATTCAGGTAGCGGGCGAAGACGGGCTGGCTGACACGGTTGGCTTCGCGCAGCCGCCGGATGTCCTTGGGGTCGAATTGCGGCGTGACCGAAAGACATGCAACGTCGAAATCGCGCATGGTCGCCTTGTCGATGACGCCAGTGCGGAAAAGCGCCTCGGCCGAGCTGTGAATCGCCTCAAAGGCGTCACTTTGGAAATCCTTCTTGCTCATCGTCGTTGCTCCAATTCGTCGATGCAGATCTCGATCCAGTGTCCGTCGCTGACTTGCGCCTCTGCCTGCGCAGGTGTCATCGCTCCATATTGCTTGGCAATCAGCCTGAATGCCTTCAACTCATCGTCATCGATATTGGCTCGATCCTGCTTGGCGAACAAAAATTCATAGACCCAATAATCCCCGCCCCGCGCCAATATGATCGACCGATACTGGTTGTTCGCCAGCCGCTTTTTGAACACTCCGCCGCCCAGATCGTCGGCCTGTCCTGCCACCACCTGAGCAATCGCCAAGCACAGCGCCGCGTCCGATATCCGTACCCTTCTTGCAGCCCTGGCAAACCAAGCCGTCTTGAACGCACGTACTACGGGTGAATCGGACACGCCTGACAATAGCACTGAGTGCTACTTTTGCAAACAGGATACCGTCATCCACCCCGCACAATTCGCTTCAACCGCACCCCGTCACCCGCTATGGCCCCGCGCCATGATCCTCGTCATCGACAATTATGACAGCTTTACCTGGAACCTTGTCCACTACCTGATGGAGCTGGGGGCCGAGGTTGAGGTCGTGCGCAACGATGCGATTTCGGCGGGGCAGGCGATCACCTCGGGCGCGGAGGCCTTCCTCATCTCGCCCGGCCCCTGCACGCCCAACGAGGCGGGTGTCAGCCTTGATCTCGTCGCGGCCTGTGCCGAAGCGGGCAAGCCGCTGCTTGGCGTCTGCCTTGGCCATCAGGCGATCGGGCAGCATTTCGGCGGGAATGTGGTGCGCGGCGGGCTGATGCACGGGAAGACTTCGCAAGTGTCGCATGACGGGAGCGGGCTGTTCGTCGGCCTCCCCTCGCCGTTCACGGCGACGCGCTATCACTCGCTGATCGTCGAGGATATTCCGGCCGAGCTGATCGTCAATGCGACGAGCGATGATGGCCATGTGATGGGCTTCCGCCACACCACGCTCCCGATCCACGGCGTCCAGTTCCATCCCGAAAGCATCGCCACCGAACATGGCCATGCCATGCTCGCCAATTTCATGAGCCTCGCGGGGATGAAGGTGAAGGAACGGGCGTGACCTTCGACGAAGCGGAAGCGCTGTTCGGGCGGATGCTCGATGGCGAAATGGCGGATGCCGAAATTGCCGAAACGCTGGTCGAACTCGCCGAACGTGGTGAGACGGCAGACGAAATCGCGGGCGCTGCAAACGCAATGCGCGCGCGGATGATCCGGGTGGCGGCGCCCGCAAACGCCATCGACGTGTGCGGAACCGGTGGCGATGGCAGCCATAGCCTCAATGTCTCCACCGCAGTCGCGCTGGTTGTTGCCGCTTGCGAAGTGCCGGTAGCAAAGCATGGCAACCGGGCGGCGTCCTCAAGGGCCGGCGGGGCAGACACGCTCGAAGCACTGGGACTCAACCTCAATCTGGCTTCGGATACGGCAGCGGAGACGCTGGGCGATCTCGGCATCGCCTTTCTCTTCGCACAAAAGCATCATCCAGCCCTTGCACGGTTGGCCCCGATCCGACGTGCGCTCGGACGCCGGACGATCTTCAACCTGCTCGGGCCACTGGCCAATCCGGCTGGCGTCAGCCGCCAATTGATCGGGATTCCGTGCCCGGAACTGATTCCGACATACGCAGCGACGATTCACAAGCTCGATATGGAGCGGGTGATGATCGTCTCTGGCGAGGAAGGCCTCGACGAAATTTCAGTCTTCGGGCCGACCGAGATTGCCACGATCGGCTTCGGCCTGCCCAGCCATATCATCGCGCCACCCGACTTCGGCCTTTCTGCCCACCCTGCCAACGCTATCCGGGGCGGCGATGCGGCCTTCAACGCGGCGGCGCTTCGCCGGTTGCTGGCGGGCGAGGAAGGGGCATATCGCGATGCAGTGCTGATCAACACGGCGGCCGCGCTGATCGTGGCGGACAGGGTGGCAAATTTCCGCGATGGGATTGAGGAAGCGGCCGAGGCGCTCGATCGCGGGCTTGCCAAGGCGCTGCTCGACTGCTGGATTGCGTATTGATGGCCAACAAGCTCGATGAAATCTGTGCGAACAAGCGCGTCGAAGTGGCGAACCGCAAGACGCTGCATTCGCTGGGCGATCTCGATCGGCTCGCAGCAGCGCAGAGCGCGCTGCGAGGGTTTCGGGCCGCACTTGACGTCAAGGCGGCAAAGGGTTTCGGCCTGATTGCGGAAATCAAGAAGGCCAGCCCCTCAAAGGGTCTGATCCGCGCCGATTTCAGGCCGGCCGAACATGCGCGCGCATACGAAAAGGGCGGGGCCGCTTGCCTCTCCGTGCTGACCGATGCGCCCTATTTTCAGGGGCATGAGGATTATCTGGTGGCGGCGCGCACGGCCTGTTCGCTCCCGGTGTTGCGCAAGGATTTCATGGTCGATCCGTGGCAGGTTGCCGAAGCACGCGCGATCGGGGCCGATGCGATCCTGATCATCGTCGCCGCACTCGAAGACGCGCAGATGCAGGAGATCGAGGCGGCGGCCATCGAGCGCGGCATGGATGTGCTGGTCGAGACGCACGATGCCGGGGAACTCGAACGTGCACTCCAGCTCAAATCCCGGTTGATCGGTGTGAATAACCGCAATCTCAAGGACTTCACGGTCGATTTTGCGCGAAGTTATGAACTTGTTGGCCGAGCGCCGAAAGGCTGCACCTTTGTCGCGGAGAGCGGCCTCACCTGCCATGCAGACCTTGTGGCGATGGCCGGACATGGCGTACGCTGCTTCCTTGTCGGCGAAAGCCTGATGCGCGCAGACGACGTCGAAGCAGCAACCCGCAAGCTATTGGAGGGGGCATGACCCGGCTGACCCATCTCGACGAAAAGGGAGCCGCGCACATGGTCGACGTTTCGGCCAAGCCTGTCACCGCGCGCGAAGCCGTGGCCACCGGGATTGTCACGATGAGCGCCGAAGCGCTGGCCGCCATTCATGAGGGAAAGGTGGCCAAGGGTGATGTCCTTGCCGTGGCGCGGATTGCCGGCATCCAGGCGGCAAAGCGCACCAGCGACCTGATCCCGCTTTGCCATCCGCTTGGGCTTTCGAGCGTTACGGTCGATTTCGAACGGCTCGACAATGGCCTGCGCGTGACCGCAACGGCGCGCACTTCGGGCCAGACCGGCGTCGAAATGGAAGCGATGACGGCCACCACAGTCGCGCTCCTGACCATCTATGACATGGCCAAGGCGATCGACAGGGCCATGGTCATCGGCGAAATCCGGCTGCGTTCCAAGAGCGGTGGAAAATCGGGCGAATGGCGCGCGCCATGATCTCGCTTGAGGAAGCCCAATCGCGGCTGCTTACGCTCGTGAAGCCGCTTCCGGTCGTGACGCTGCCGCTGATCGATGCTGCGGGAAGCTGGGCCGCCGAGGACGTCGTTTCGAAGCGTACGCAGCCCGTTCGCGCGCTTTCAGCGATGGACGGCTATGCGGTTGCCGCAGGTGGGAATAGCCCCTGGCGCGTGATCGGCGAATCCGCCGCAGGTCGTCCATTCGCAGGGAAGGTCGGAACTGGAGAAGCGGCCCGCATCTTTACCGGCGCTGCCCTGCCCGGCGGCACCGACACCGTCATCATTCAGGAAGATGTGAGGCGCAACGGCGACGCGATCAGCATCGAGCCCGAGGATGCGCCCCGCCCCAACCAGCACGTTCGCGCAGAGGGTTCGGACTTTCGCGCTGGCGACTTGCTGGTCAAGGCTGGCGAACGGCTGAACCCGGCGCGGATCGCGCTTATCGCAGGCGGCGGGCATGGCAGCGTTGCCGTACATCGTCGGCCGAGGATAGCGCTGCTTGCGACTGGCGACGAACTGGTGCCGCCGGGCGAGGACGCCGGGAGTGACCTTTTGCCCGAATCCAATACCGTCATGATAGCGGCCATGCTTCGTGATTTCCCATGTGATATCAGTATTTTGGGAATCGTCCCCGACGATTTAGACAAGCTCATTGCGGCCATTGGCAGCGTTGAAGCCGACCTGCTCGTCACATTGGGCGGTGCATCGGTAGGTGATCATGATCTGGTCAAGCCAGCGCTCGAACGGTGCGGGGCGTCGCTCGATTTCTGGAAAGTCGCGATGCGCCCCGGCAAGCCCGTCATGGCCGGAAAATTGGGCGATATGCTGGTAATCGGCCTGCCCGGCAATCCCGTGTCAGCGTTCGTCACCACTCTTCTCTTCACAAAGCCCGCCGCCGCCGCGCTGGCGGGCGCGAGCGATCCCCTGCCACGACGCAAACCGATGCGTCTCGGCGCCGCCCTTCCCGCTAATGGAAGCCGCGCCGACCATCCGCGTGCAAAGGCGACCATCGAAGGCGTCATGCCAGTCGGGTCGAATGACAGCGCCGCGATGGGAGGACTCGCCAAAGCCGACCTCCTGATTATCCGGGCACCCAACGCGCCTCCCGCTGCAATCGGCGCCGAAGTGATGACACTGAGCATCCTCTAACTTCAGCGAACTTATAGTGAACAATATCACTTGACGTGGTTCCGTTCGTTTCATATAGGTTCCACGTTCGTTCCCCAATGGAGGCATCACGATGCTGACCCGCAAACAACATGAACTGCTCTGTTTCATCCATGACCGGCTGTCGGAAACCGGCGTTTCACCCTCATTCGAAGAAATGAAGGAAGCGCTCGATCTCAAGTCGAAATCCGGCGTTCACCGCCTGATCTCTGCACTGGAAGAACGCGGCTTCATCCGCCGCCTGCCCAACCGCGCACGCGCGTTGGAAGTGGTACGCATGCCCGAACGCAGCGGCGAATCTCGTCCGGTTTCGTCAACCAACCTCGTCAACCTTGCGCCGAAATCCATGGCTCCTAAGGGCATCCCGTTGGCAGCCAACGATGTGTATGAGATTCCGCTCCACGGGCGGATCGCGGCTGGCATGCCGGTTGAAGCGCTTGAGGGCCAATCGACTCTCGCTGTGCCCGCAGCCTTGCTTGGCGCCGGTGAGCATTTCGCACTTGAAGTTTCGGGCGATTCGATGGTCGAAGCCGGCATTCTCGACGGCGATTATGCTTTGATCCGCAAGGCTGACAGTGCCCGTGAAGGCGAGATTATCGTGGCGCTGGTCGATGACAATGAAGCGACACTCAAATATTTCCGCCGCGAGGGTTCGATGGTTCGGCTCGATCCAGCGAATCGATCCTACCAGCCCCAGCGTTACGCCCCGAACCAGGTGCGTGTGCAGGGCTTGCTCGCGGGACTTTTGAGGCGTTACTGACAGATCGACGTCCGCGCAGCCAAGGATGATCGTCGCGCGCGGAAAATACGCTTTCGACGTGCGGGTTGGCGAGGCTGATCGCCAGCCCGCCTGTTTTTGAGAGTAACGCCCGGTCGACTTTCAGCCAGCGCGGCACACAGCCGCGCGGCAGGCGTCGATCACTCACCATAATATCGACCGAGCGGCAGGTTTCGACAAACGCGGGCCAAGACAGGCGATAGGCACTTCTCGTGGCTGCGATCTGCCAATTTCGCCCACCCCGATTGAGTGTGACAAGGCACAAATCGCGCCCACAGCGGGCATTCGGCGCAGCGTCGAGTTCGCCAAGCGGATCAAGCTCGCCCGAGCGTTCGGCCAGTAAGTCTCGCACATACTCCCCGGCGCGAGCACGAAGCAAGGAAACGCGACCATCATTCGTCCTCAAAGCGAGATGCCGACCGTCTCCTGTGACCAGAAGATCCGGCGCGGGAATTGCCAGTGCCCAGATCGTGCCGAGCGCGAAAGGAACAAGCCCAAACCAGCGCGGACGGCTTCGCCAGAGCAGCAGCCAGAGCGCTCCTCCAAGCAACATGGAAAATGCGGCGGGTGGAATTGACGGCAATGTTGCAACTGCGCCAGGAAAGGTTGCAACCATTCGGGATATCCACAGCAGCAGGTTGAGGCTCTGGCCCGTTGCCCACCAAAGCGGAGCGCCCAGCCCGACAACGTCAGATAGCAAGGCTAACGCCTCCAACGGCATGACGATGAACGTCGTCAGAGGAATGGCGACAATGTTGGCAAGTGCGCCATAGAGTCCTGATTTGTGGAAATGGAATAGCGCAATCGGTGCGAGCGCAGCTTCCACGACGATGCCGGTGAGCAGCAATGAGAGGATCGAGCGCGCCAGACGTGCCGCCATTCGTTCCTCGCGCCGCATCGTCCATCCCCGGATGCGGGGATGCTCGTGCAGGGCAACGATCGCAGTGATGGCGGCAAAACTCAGCTGGAAGCTCGCCCCGACGAGCGTTTCCGGCCACAACAGCAGCACGACGAGTGCGCCCGTCGCAACCAGCCGCAATGTGATCGCTTCACGACCCAAGGAAAGGCCGACCAATACCAGCAACGCAGCGATGCACGAACGGATCGTCGGCACCTCGGCACCTGTAAGCAGGGTATAGCCAATCCCTGCCAACGCCCCCATTCCGGCGGAAATCAGTGGTAACGGTGCGCGCAAAGCTAACCATGGGCTGAGCGCCAACACCCGCAGTGTAAGGAACATCGCCGCCCCGACAACCGCAGTAATGTGCAAGCCACTGATCGAGAGAAGGTGCGTTAGTCCACTGGCGCGCATCGACTCCTCGTCCTCGGGCGCAATTCCTCCGCGGTCGCCGGTGGCGAACGCTGTAGCAATCCCGCCAGCGCTTCCGCCCAACCGCGAGCGGACATGGGCGGAAATCCGGTCACGCAGCGATGCGCTGCTTTCCGAAGGCGGATCCAGGCGACGGATCGGATCTAGCGCCTTACCCGTCCCACCGATCCCGCGGAACCAGGCTGCACGCGCAAAGTCGTAGCCGCCCGGCACGGCTGCGTCGGGCGGCGGCACCAGCCTTGCCCGCACAGCAATCCGCTCTCCCGCGACCATATCCGGGATTACCTTATCTGGATCGACCGAAACCCGTACTCGCGGCGGCAGTGCATCGTCCGACAGCAACGAAAGAAGCATACGGACGCCCTTGCGAGACGGCTGGGCCTCGATCCTCTCAATACGCGCTTCGAACGAGGCAATGACCGGTCGTTCGACCCGGGGCGCTGCCACCCATTCGCTCCGCAACCAGACTAAGCTGCACCCTAACGCAACACTCAAGCCCGCCCAGAACAACGCGCGGGCTGTTCGTCGGCTAAAATGAAACGCTACGCCAGCAAGCGCGACTGCCGCTCCGGCGACAATGACAGCAATCCAGCCCTCGCGCACAGCGATGGCAAACCACAGCCCGATTCCCAAGCCCAGCATGACCGGCAACCAAAGGGCAAGCTGATCGCGCTCAACTTCCAGCCATTGCTCAAGTCGCTCAACTGCTTGCCCCGCCCCCCTTTGAAGGCGCGCGATTGCCATGCTAGGGCCGCTTTTCTCTTTTGCAGTGTTGGAGACCGGCCGCGTGGGCGCAAATGTTGAAAATTCAGGCGTCATAACGCGCTTTGCCCCCTCGCCCACCGGCTTCCTGCACATCGGGGGCGCACGCACTGCGCTCTTCAACTGGCTGTTCGCCCGTCATCATGGCGGAAAATTCCTGCTGCGCATTGAAGATACGGATCGGGCGCGGTCAACGGATGCAGCGATCGATGCGATCCTTGACGGGATGCAATGGTTGGGACTCGACTGGGACGGCGAAACAGTCTTTCAGTTCGCTCGCGCGGATCGCCATGCCGAAATCGCCAACCGGTTGATCGAGAGCGGGCACGCCTATCACTGCTATGCGACAAGCGCAGAACTGGAAGCGATGCGCGAAGCCCAGCGCGCGGCAAAACAGCCGATGCGCTATGATGGGCGCTGGCGCGATCGCGATCCGTCGGAAGCGCCTGCGGGTGCTCCTTTCGTCATCCGCCTGAAAGCGCCGCGCGAAGGCAGCGTGACGATCGAGGATCGCGTCCAGGGGCCGGTTACCGTCAACAATGAAGAGCTCGACGATTTCGTCCTGCTCCGCTCGGACGGTACGCCGACTTACATGCTTTCGGTTGTCGTCGATGATCACGACATGGGCATTACCCACGTCATCCGCGGTGACGACCACCTCAACAATGCCTTTCGCCAGCTCGCCCTGATTCGCGCAATGAACTGGCAGGAACCCGTCTATGCCCATGTGCCGTTGATCCACGGCGCTGACGGCGCAAAGCTGTCGAAGCGGCATGGCGCAATGGGCGTCGATGCCTATCGCGACGCGTTTGGCTACCTGCCCGAGGCGATCAACAACTACCTGTTGCGGCTCGGTTGGGGGCATGGCGATCATGAGATCATCAGCCGTGAACAGGCGATCGAATGGTTTGACCTCGACAATGTTGGCCGATCGCCGTCGCGCTTCGACTTCAAGAAGCTCGAAAATCTCAACGGGCATTATTTGCGGGAAGCCGACGATTCGCGGCTGGCAGCGATTGCACGGCCCATGATCGAGGGAAAAATCGGCCGTGCGCTGAGCGATTCGGAGTCAGAAACGCTTATCCGTGCGATGGCATCGCTAAAGCCCCGTGCCAAATCGACGTTAGGACTTGCTGAGGGTGCCATGTTCCTGTTCGAACAGCGCCCGCTGATACTCGACGAGGGTGCAAATGCTCTGCTAGAAGGCGATGCCGCAGTTCTGCTCGAGTCTGTCTCGGGTGCGCTTGGTGGCAGTTCGGATTGGGACGAAGCCGCGCTGGAGAATGCGGTGCGTCAGGTTGCGGAGGATGCCGGACTGGGCCTTGGCAAGGTTGCTCAGCCTTTGCGGGCTGCGCTCACCGGTCGCACGACCTCGCCAGGAATATTTGATGTGTTACTCCTTCTCGGACGCGAGGAGTCGCTGGCACGTATTGGTGATGCTATGGCCCATGCGGCCTGATTGAGGAAGGAAGAGATATGGGCGACACAAGCGCAACGGTAACCGTCAATGGCAAGGAAGTATCCTGCCCGGTGCGAACCGGAAGCGTTGGCCCCGACGTCATCGATATCCGCAAGCTCTATGCGCAAACGGGCGCGTTCACTTTCGATCCGGGCTTCACCTCCACGGCCAGTTGCGATTCTGCGATCACCTATATCGATGGCGATGAAGGCGTTCTTCTTCACCGCGGCTATCCCATTGGCCAATTGGCCGAAAATTCGAGCTTTATGGAGGTTTCGTACCTCCTCCTGAACGGCGAGCTTCCCAACAAAGAAACGCTCGAGAAATTCAGCTATACTATTTCGCGGCACACGATGCTGCATGAGCAACTGATGCAATTCTATCGCGGCTTCCGGCGCGATGCACATCCGATGGCAATCATGTGCGGCGTCGTTGGGGCTCTTTCGGCATTTTATCATGACTCAACGGACATCACCGATCCGCACCAGCGCATGGTCGCAAGCCATCGCCTCATTGCAAAGATGCCGACGATTGCCGCCGCGGCCTATAAATATTCAATCGGTCAGCCCTTCCTCTATCCCAGGAACGACCAGAGCTACACGGGCAACTTCCTGCGGATGACCTTCGGCGTTCCGGCCGAGGACTATTACGTCAATCCCATCGTCGAAAAGGCGTTGGATCAAATCTTCATTGTTCATGCAGATCACGAACAGAATGCCTCGACCTCGACCGTGCGCCTTGCCGGTTCATCGGGCGCAAACCCGTTCGCCTGCATCGCGGCGGGTATTGCCTGCCTCTGGGGTCCGGCTCATGGCGGCGCGAACGAGGCCGCGCTCAACATGCTCCGCGAAATTGGCACACCCGACCGAATCCCGCATTATATCGAACGCGCCAAGAACAAGGACGATCCGTTCCGCCTTATGGGGTTCGGCCACCGCGTCTACAAAAACTACGATCCGCGCGCGACCGTGATTCAAGGCATGGTTCGAGATGTGTTGTCGGCGCTTGGCATCAACGACCCAGTCTTCGAAGTTGCACTCCAGCTCGAAGAAATGGCGCTAAACGACCCTTATTTCATCGAGAAAAAGCTGTTCCCCAATGTCGATTTCTATTCGGGCGTGATCCTTTCGGCCATCGGCTTCCCGACGACGATGTTCACGGCGCTCTTCGCGCTCGCGCGCACCGTTGGCTGGGTCGCGCAGTGGAACGAGATGATTTCCGACCCGGATCAGAAAATTGGTCGCCCTCGCCAGCTGTACACCGGGGCTCCCGCGCGCGACTACGTCTCAGTGGACAAGCGCTAAAACGGCTTCGCCAATGGCAGGGTGAGCACGAAGCGTGCGCCCTGCCCCGGTGCGCTATCCACAGTGATGTCGCCGCCCATAGCGCGGGCGAGTCGGCGTGAGATGAACAGGCCGAGGCCGCTTCCGCCCGGTTCGGACGGATCGACACGTTCGAACTTTTCGAAAATGCGCGCCTGATTCTCCGGCGAAATTCCCCTGCCCTGGTCTGCGACGATAACTGCAGCAAGATCGCCTTCTTGTTCGGTACGAAGCCAGACGCTTGAGCTTGCCGGCGAATAGCGCACAGCATTTCCGATCAGATTGACCATGATCTGCAAGACGCGCCGGAAATCGCCCTGTGCTGCAAGGATTTCATCGTTTGGTGGAGTGTCGATCCGCACTCCCCGATCCGCAGCCCGTACGCCGAGCAAGCCTGCTGCGCGGCGCGCGATGTCGGCCAGATCGACGTTTTCGGTTTCGATGCGAAAATCGGGGCGCTCGACAGCCTGCAAATCCACTAGATCGTCTACCAGTCCCAACAGATGCCGCCCCGCTGCGGAAATGTCGCTGGCATAGTTGACATAGTCGTGGCGCAACGGACCATCCCCTTGGCCGCTGATTGAATCGGCATTGGCGATGATCCGACCAAGCGGCGCGCGCAGGGCCGTGTCCAGTCGCTTGCCAAAGCCATCATCGACGGGAATGTCGGGTACCTCACTTGCCCGGCTGGGTGCGAGTGCTCGCTCGATCAGGCGATAGCCGCCCGAATATCCCGCAAAATCGCCCGTGGTCGCGAATTTTGGTTCGCCATGCAGCCACAACCGCGCGCTCGGCAGGTTACGCAGCTCCGCCGACTGCTCGGCGAAACCATGGCGCGTAACAATCGCCGCCAACAGGGGCATATCACCTTGCCCATCCTCGGTAAGGTGGAAGAATCGGGTCATGGGCTGGCCGAGAGCGCTGACCGCATCGACGCCCGCGAGTGACACGAGCTCTGGTGCAACGGCTGTAAGCCGGAGCTGCTCGTCGCATGCCCAATTGCCGTCGCTTTCAAGGCGAGCAAAGTCGCGAGTACGCTCGAGCGCCAAGACAGCGTTTGAAGCGGCTAGCGGGCGTTCATCCCACCCGGCGATGGCAAGCTGAACCTGTTCTCCTTCGGGACGGGCACGCACCCACAGATCAAGGTCGCGGGCGCCATCGGCCGCAACGACACCGCGCGACACCAAAATGCCAAGCGTCTTGGCCAATCGGGCAAGCGCCGCTATCTGCGGAACCGCGAGAACGCCCCCCTCTTCCCCGCCGGCGCCCAATTGCAGGGCAAGCAGGCGCGGGTCAGCCGCAATCAACCGGCCTTGCCGATCAACCGTGCCATTGGCGATCAAGGACTCCTTCCCCGTCATCGGGAAATGCTGCCCGAGAGAAATGCGCGCACTGCCATCGTGCACTCTTAGGCCGATCATGGTTAAGACGAGCTAAATCAGGAAGAGCGGCGCACAAGCCAGAATTGGGTCACAACAGCGTGACCGACGGCCACTATCAAACCGAAAACCGGTTGGCCGATCAGGCTGGCGACCAGCAACTCAAGCGCAATCAGGTCCGCATCCGCATACCAAAATTCCCGCGTCCCGGTTTTCGGCTGCAACAACAGCGCAACGCCAGCCCAAAGCCCAAGTGCAAGCGGCCCCCAACCAAGGCCAGAGAGGTCGAGCGACCAACCTGCAAATGCCAGAAGCGACAACAGGATTGGAGTTCTGGCTTCAGCCGCTGCCTTCAGAATTCGGTCTTGGCGCGCAGCAATATCAGCCATGATCTTCGCCGCCGCCGCCGGATAACCGCTCACAAGGAAGAGGGCGAAACTAGTCGCGACCCAGCCCGTTCCCCCAGCGAGCAACGCCATGCCCAAAATGACGATCGGCAGGGCAATCATCGGGGCGAGCCGGACATTTCGGCCTATAAGCAGCGGAAGTATCCGCCTGACAACGGGGTCTACGACTTGCGCTTGCCAGAACCCCATGCCACCGCTGCCGCTACCGCTGGCAAGCACATGGGCGATGGCTTGCGCGTCGCACTCGTTTTGTATGAGAGCCAGCCCGCCGCCTTCATGCCGCGAACGCGAAACCCCTTCCTGGAGTGCCGCGCGGAGCAGCGTCGGGCCCAGAGTCCAGTCTCCCAGAATCGCGGCTGTAGCGCGCAGCATTTGCCCATTGAGCAGCGCCAGCCCGCTCCAACGGTCTTGCCCGTCAATTCGCTCAAAATGGCTCGTTTCAGGCGCATCTGCGAGCGTCAGCAGGGTCGGCTCAGACCTGCTTGCGAGCGCTTCCACAATCGCGCGGCCCGCGACCACGCCCCCCGCCATGACCAATAACTGTTCGTCCGGATGGATCCGATCCGCGGCTTCGCGGGCGTCGCGGGCGACATCCACATCCATTCCATCGGCGCGAAGTCGATCGAAAGCTGAGACCAACGCGCCCGGAATGCGGTCAACCAGCACGACAATGTGCGCTGCACCGCACGCACGAGCGATCCGAACCTGGTATTCGATCAGCGTCTGGCCAGCGACAGGCAGCAATGTACGCGCCGGCGCATCTCCGCCCAGCACATCATCGTCAGTTAAAATCAGACCCGCCAGCGACAAAGAAATACGCCTCGCCTTCGCAACCAAACGAGGGCGATAGGGCGTTCTGCAGGCTTTGAAAAGTCGCGAGAACTAGTCGGCGAGCAGCTCTATCGCACGATTGACCCGGCGAAGCGCAACTGGATCACCGGGAGCGGATTCGAGCGCAAGATCGGCAGCCTCGATAAGCTGGAGAGCGCCAAAACTTGCAGCCAGCCCCTTCAGCCGATACGCGGCGTTTATCCAGTTGGCGTCGCAGCGCGAACGCGCAAGCAAGTCTGCGTAATTGGACACCCCATCGATCAACGCCGCCCGCAATTCATGCACAAGCGTCGGATCATCGCCCACGGCGGCGGCGAGGGAAGCATCGAGATTACCAATTTCATAGGCCATTATGCAGGCTTAGCTCGACATGCTTAACGAGTCGTTGCAGAAGTGTTTAACAATGTGAGGATTTGATGATAAGAAACGGTTCATGACTGGGGGAAATTCTGTCGTCGGGCTTTGGCGCGGCCGGGAACAGGCATCCGAACGGGTCGATGATCCGAACGAGGCGCTGATCGAAGACTCACCGCAATTTGCGGACGAAGATTGGGAGGGAGACGTCCCGACTCCAGGCATTTGGCGAAGGCGGCTTGTGCTTGGTGGCGTGTTGCTTCTCATGACCTCGTGGCTCGGCGCTCTGGGTTATGAACGATTTATCGCGCTTTCCGGTCGCCTCCCGACTCTTGGCGAAGGGCTCAATTTCCTCGCGACAGCGAGCGCGCCGCTCGCACTGGTCGCAGTCTTGTGGCTCATTGCGGCCCGTTCCGGAAAGGCTGAAGAGCGTCGTTTTCAAAGAACCTCGGACGCGATCCACGCGGAGGCGCGAAATCTCGAAACCCTGCTGGCCTTTGTATCCTCGCGCCTCGATGCCAGCCGTGTGGCTCTGGCCGAACAAGGCGACATGCTTCTAGGTATGGGCGATCTTGCGGCGAACCGCCTGAGCGGTATCACGCGCGCCATGGAAACCGAAATCGAAACGGTCTCACGCCACACCAAAGCCCTGACGGGCTCGGCGGCGGCGGCGCGTGGAGATCTCGCAGTCCTTCTGGCCAACCTGCCCAAGGCTGATGTTCAGACTCGCCAGATGGTCGCGTCGCTGCAAGAGGCTGGCCTCGTCGCCCATGAACGTGCCGGTGCGCTGGATGCGCAGCTTTCACTGCTGACGACACGCGGGCGTGAGGCGGATGAAATTGCCGGGAACGCAGCCCAGAAACTTGCCGCGCATCTGTCTCGCATGGAAGGCGTCAGCGAAGTCGCGGGAGCACGGCTGGAACAAGCGGCCGAACAGATGACAGGAGCCGTCGACGAAGCCCTTGAGAGGGCTTCACACGCGCTTGAGACTTCCCGTAAGGGCATGGAGGCGCAAGGTGGCGCGATGCTGGCGATGGTCGAGCAGAGTCAGGCCGCAATGGAGCGCACCGGGGCAGAATCGACCGAACTGCTGGGCCAGCGTGTCGAAACTATTGCCAGACAGGTCGAAGCAATTGCGCTGACCTTCGCAGCGCAGGACGTGGCCGGACAGGCACTGATCACACGGCTCCACACCGATCTCGATGCTGTAGAGCAGCGCTTTGCCCTGCTGGAGAGCGGCGGTATTACCCGTACCGAACGACTTGGCTCTGCAATCAAGGCGCTCAACAACCATGCCGACGACCTCAAGACCACGCTGGCTGGCGGCGGCGATACCGCCAATTCGCTGGTTGAGCGGGTCGAATCGCTGATGACTGCCCTTGACGCCGCGGCGCGCGAAATCGATGAAACCCTGCCTGCCGCCTATGGTCGGCTTGAAATCAAGGCCAATGAGAGCATGACCGCCGTTTCGGCCATCACACCGGTTGTTACTGGGATTTCCGATGCGGCGTCGGTAGCGCTTGATCGGCTGGCGGAAACCGATGCGATGCTTGCGCGGCAGAAAGAGGCGATGGCTTCACTCACATCGATGAGCGAGGCGCAGTTGGCCGATAGCCGCAAAACAGCGGACGATCTTGCCGCAAGCATTGCGGCCGCGACGGCGGACGCAGAACGGCTCACCCAGAGTGCCGCACCCCAACTGATCGAGGCGCTGGTGCGTGTGCGCGAGACCGCCCGCCAGGCGAGCGAGAATGCCAAGGCCGCCCTCGCCGAAATTATTCCGCAATCCGCCGAAGCGCTGGGCGCGATGAGCAAGGATGCGCTCGCCCAGGCCCTCACCGCGCAAGTCGAAACACAAATGGCAGAGATCGCGCGCACCACCGAACAGGCTGTGGCAGCAGCGCAGAAGGCAACCGACCGCCTGATGCGACAAATCCTGACTATCTCTGAAACCAGCGCCGCGCTTGAGGCCCGCATCGCCGAAGCCCGGGACGAGGTCGAACAGAGCGATCAGGCAAACTTTGCACGTCGCGTCGCGCTGCTGATCGAATCGCTTAACTCGACCGCAATTGACGTGAACAAGATCCTCTCGAACGAAGTCACCGATACGGCCTGGGCGTCATACTTGCGCGGCGATCGCGGTATTTTCACACGCCGTGCGGTCAGGCTGCTCAATTCCGGCGAAGTGCGCGAGATTGCACACCACTACGAGGAAGACACCGAGTTCCGTGAGCAGGTCAACCGCTACATCCACGATTTCGAAGCGATGCTCCGCAATATCCTTGCAACGCGCGACGGAACACCGCTCAGCGTGACGCTGCTCTCTTCGGATACCGGCAAGCTTTATGTGGCGCTGGCACAGGCTATCGAGCGGTTAAGGAGCTGATTGGGGCATAAGCTGGCGGGATGGCTGTAATGTTGTGGGGTGCTGACTGTCTGGTTTTGGGCAGGAAATTGCGAAAGCTGCCGTTTCCAATCCGCCAACCACGACGTCGGTTCAGACGGTTGGCATAGCTCAGCGTGGTATCCTAGACCCTGTTCGCTTTTGATTGAATCAGAAGCTGGGTCTCGAATCTTTGTTTTCCGCCTTTTCCGAGCCGTTCGGTGTTTCCACCTCACTTGAAAAGGCTCTGGTCACAGAATTCGGCGAAATCTCAGCGGGCCAAGTCCGTCAGGGCACTGACGGCCTTTTGCAGGTTGCGCTGTCGGGCTCGGTCATCTTACCGACCTGCCGTTCCCTGGGGTCTTGTGGAGCGAAACGGCTAGGGTTGGTGTCCTGAACGTGGCGGATCGATTCCGTTTCGTTCGCGCGACCTTGCAAGCAACAGAAGGCTCAGGCTAGCCACGGTCAGCAGGGCAAGCGTAAACACACTCCCTTCCGGTCCCTCCCCGGCACCATTGAGATAGGTCGGCCCGACAGGCACTAATTTCACCACCAGTGCGGGTAATTGACTATCCAAACCCGTAATCGGCACGTCAAAGCCGGTGCCGGCAAACCAGTTCCAGCCGGTGTGCCAGCCCATCACGCCCCAGAGCGAATTTGAACGGCGCGCCCAAGCGCAAGCGAAAATCGAGAAGACGAAGGCCATAGCCGTCATCAACAATGGTTGACGTGGTGAAAAGTGAAGAAAGGTGAACGCGGCGGATGTTAGTATGAAGGCGGCGCTTATGTTCCAGCGCCGCATGACGGTTGAGAACAACCAGCCGCGAAAAACGAATTCCTCCACGCTCGATTGCACGGCGAAGCAGACGAGCAACAGGGCGATCCAGCTGAGCGCAACAGGGCTAGCAAAGGCTGGGGCCAGATCACCTACACGGTATCCGCCAGAGAGCGTTATCGCAATCACGATTGCACCCATCATGGCAATGCCCACTGCCAGTCCGATCAGGAATTTTCGGAGCCGTTGCTCGCCACCAAATCCTACGCTTATGAGACTTCGTTTTTCGACCCAGCGCACCCAGCCAAATACCACAAGCCCGAAGCTGATGAACGAAACCAGAAGGAGGCAAAAACCCAACGGCCCCAACGGTGCTCCCTTCGCGTCAACCAAGCCCAGATACTCAAATCCGAAATCAAATGGCAAGCTCCCGACGGCAACAAGGAAAATGCAGATAAAGGGGGCGGCGATACTCGGCGGTAGCCAGCCCTTCGGCGTCTCTTCGAAAAAGATGATTTGTGTCATGTCGCGCAGGCTAACCACTCGCCGAAGACTGCTATAGAATGATCGTGCGGAACAAGTCCGAACAAAGCCACTCCTTTGGCGTGAGACCAACTGCCTTGCGGAATGTGCGGCCAAAATGACTCTGATCCGCAAAGCCAGCGCCATGGGCAGCCTCAGCCAGCTTCGCGCCTTCGCGCAAAAGCCGCTTGGCAAGATCGACTCGTCGGTGCTGCAGATAACGATAAGGACTTGTGCCAAGCAACGCCCGGAAATCACGCGAAAGCTGCCAACGGTCACAGCCAGAAACTTGTTCAAGTTGATCCAGTCGCGCACCGAAAACGACAGCGGTTTCGAGAAATTCGCGTGCCCGCATCACGGCTGTTCGGTTGGCGATCCTCACAGTTGCCACCTTGCCAGCCACGTCGTTCATGGCTTGCGCCAGATCGTAGAGAGCGTCTTCATAAGCACCGGGATCCTCGACGCCCGCGCAGTCTATCACCATGCTCATGGCCGCCGCGATCAAGGCGGGATTCGTCGAGACGCCATTGGACACAAACGGCAGCTCCGCGCCTCCAAGCACTGTCTGCACATGAGTTGGCGGAACATAGGCTGCCCGATAGCTGAATCCCGCCTCATCGCTGCAATGTCCATCGTGTATTTCTTCGGGATGGAGGATTAGCACCTGCCCAGGCAGCGAATGTCGCATCGCCCCGCGATAATTGAACGCTTGCACCCCAGCCATAGTCAAAGCGACGGTGTAAGTATCGTGCCGATGCGGCGAAAACGCTGCCCCGACCAGCCGGTTTGCGACTCGCTCGATCGGCTCGAACGAGTCGGTCGAATGCGATGGGTTCGGGGAAAGCGTTGCAGAAATCATCGGTAGTATATTGGGCGTGAAGTACATGAAAGCAAACCTTGCAAATCCGAAAATAGCTGTCTGATCGGTTGCGTAACTTTCACGCCCATACTGGCTTTCCCTGCAAAAACGGCCTCCTTTGATTGTTTGAAGTCCGTCTGTGCGGCCCTTTCCAAGTCTTCAAACCACAACAAACCTTCTGTTGGCGCTTCATCTGAATGGATGGCAGCAATCAATGGGTGCGTCGCTGGTGTCGAAGGGCAGCAATCTCGTCGACAGCAGACATCGAGCGTCGAAAGATCTGACTACCCCCGATACGGCGCAAAGTTCAGCGTGTCGGCGGTGATCCAGCCTTTGGCATAGTTGAGATAGTAAAGCCCGAACAGCATCGTCGCGACGATCGTCGTGATCGTGACGATCCGGCGCGGCCGGAAGTTCGCGGGCGCGCTATCGGCCTGGCCGGGGACCTTCTCAGCGCCAAGCTCGTCCGCCGTCTTGACGCCAAACGGCATGACGATGAACGCGGACATCACCCAGAACAGGACGTAGATCGCGAGTGCCGAAGTCCACCGCACCGCTTCTAGCCCAGCCGCATCAGCATGACTTCGACGATCGGCTTCTTGCCGGTCCAGTCGGTTGCCACCCGGCGCACGCCGAGGCGGAGCGCTTCGCGCAACGCGTCTTCGCTGGCCGCACCTTTCTGGATGGCGCGTTCGACCGCCTGTTCGGCTTCGCGCACGAAATCGTTGCGATCTTCTTCCACCGGCACGCCCTGCAGGCGGATTTCGGGATCGACCGCGAGCTTGCCACCGGCATCGAGGACGACGGCAACCGCGATCACGCCGTGCGCCCCGATCCGTCGCCTCTCGCCGATCGTTCCGCCATCGGCCGGCAGGATGACATCGCCATCGAGCACTAGTCGTCCAGTACGTTCACGGCCGATAATCTTGGGCTTCCCCGGAGCCAGACGCACGACATCGCCATTGGATTGAACCAGCGCATTGGGAATCCCACAAGACCGTCCGAACCTCGCCTGTTCAGCCATATGGCGGCGCTCACCATGCACCGGAACCAGCAATTCGGGGCGCAACCAGTCATACATCGCCTTGAGTTCGGGTCGCCCCGGATGGCCGGACACGTGCACATGCGCCTGCTTTTCGGTGACCATGATCACTTCCTTGCGGGCCAGCGCGTTCTGGATGCGGCCAATCGCAGTTTCGTTGCCCGGAATCTGTTTCGAGGAAAATATGACGGTATCGCCAGCGTCGAGCTTCAACTGGTGGCTGTCGCTAGCAATACGTGCAAGCGCAGCACGCGCTTCGCCTTGCCCACCGGTTGCAACGATCATCAGTTCGCGAGGTGCAAGCCGCATAGCAGCATCGAAATCCATCGGCGGGGGAAACCCCTTCAGCATCCCGTTCGCCTGCGCCGCGCGCACAATCCGGTCGAGCGAGCGCCCCGCGACGCAGAGCTGCCGTCCCGTTTCACGCGCCACTTGATTTAGCGTTTCGAGCCGCGCGGCGTTCGAGGCAAAACTTGTGACCAGGACGCGCCCTTTTGCCGCTTTCACGCTCTTCATCAGGCCATCGCGAACACTACCTTCAGTGCCGCTGCCGTCGGCGTTGAACGCGTTGGTCGAATCGCAGACCAGCGCGAACACGCCTTCATCGCCGATCGCCTTAAGGTCAGCGGGATTGACTGTCGCTCCGATCACCGGCTCTTCGTCGAGCTTCCAGTCGCCAGTGTGGAATATCCGTCCGAAAGGTGTTTCGATCACAACTGCATTCATATCCGGGATCGAGTGTGCCAACGAGACGTAGCGCAAACCGAATGGGCCGAGATCGAACGATCCGCCATTTTCGATCACCTTGAGTTCAACCTCATCGGCCAACCCTTCTTCCTCAAGCTTGCCACGGATCAGGGTCGCGGTGAAAGGCGTCGCATAGAGCGGCACATCGAGATCAGCGGCGAGATAGGGAATCGCGCCGATATGATCTTCATGCCCATGTGTCAGGACAATCCCCAGCAGATCGGCCTTGCGGGCTTCGATGAACTCCAGATCGGGCAGCACCAGGTCGCATCCGGCATAGTCCGCGCCGCCAAAGGTCAGGCCTAGATCGACCATGATCCATTTGCCCTGACAGCCATAGAGATTGACGTTCATGCCAATCTCATCCGACCCGCCAAGCGCGAGAAACAGCAATTCGTTACCGGGTGTTGTCACTCAGGATAGTCCAATTCGTTTCTGCCCGGAAGCGCCGGACGCGCGAGCCTATTGGGCGCGCGCATAGAGTAGGGCAAGCCCTCTGAGAGTGAGATCCGGTTCGATTGCATCGAATAGATGGTTGTGCTCCTGCAATAGCGTCGCCAATCCCCCGGTTGCGATCACCTTGACCGGTCGGCCGACCTCGGCCTTCATCCGCGCGAGCAATCCCTCAATCATTGCTACATAGCCCCAATAGATACCGATCAGCATCTGGCTTTCCGTCGTGCGGCCGATCACGCTGTCATTTTCTGGGGCCTCGATCGCGATACGCGGTAGCTTGGCCGCTGCCGAAACCAGCGCGTCAAGCGAGAGGTTGAGGCCCGGCGCAATGATCCCACCTTTATAGGCGCCGTTGAAGTCGACATGGTCGAGCGTGGTTGCGGTACCGAAACTGATCGTGATGAGATCGCCCGCATATCCGTGATGAGCCGCAATTGCATTGACTGCGCGATCCGCACCTACGGAACCTGGCTCCTTCACATCAAGCGCGATGCCCCATTCGAGCGGCGCCCGACCTGCAAGCAAAGCATCGACGTCGAAATATTTGTCGGCCAGCAATTGCAGATTGTGCAACGCGCGCGGGACGACGGTCGAGATCACAACTGCACTGACATCGCTGCGCTGATAACCCTCCAGTTCGAGCAACTGCGTCAACCAGACGGCGTATTGATCGGCCGTGCGCCGCGGATCAGTGGCCATCCGCCAACGGGTCTTGATGTCAATGCCATCGACCAGTGCGAATTTGACATTGGTGTTGCCGACATCAATCGCAAGCAGCATCCGGAAAGCCCCCTCAGATCAGAAATACGTCGGCGGCGTGAATGACACGAAGCGAGCGATCCGCCAAGCGAAGTCGCAGCGCCCCGTCCGCTTCAAGGCCATCGAACAGGCCGTCGACCGACGTGCCATCCCCCAGATTGGCGGTCAGCGCCGTGCCTCGCCTATGCGCGCCCATCAACCAGGCCTGGCGCACAATATCCAGCCCCACATTTCGCCAGCGGCCGAGCCAGTGCGCGAACGCACTCGCCAGATCTTCGCAAAAATAATGCGGATCCGGCGCGTCCACGCCCTGCGCGACGAGGCTCGTTACCGGCCGGTCAAGGCCAACAGGGTGGAAGCCAAGATTGGCACCGATGCCAATAACAACCGCGTCTCCCGCCCGCTCAAGCAGCATGCCGGCCAGCTTCGCGCCATCGATCAGCAAATCGTTGGGCCATTTGATCGTGACCGTGCGATCGGGCGCATAGGCTTGTGTGACTTCATGCAGCGCAACCGCTGCCACCAGAGCGAGCGTCGCGGCGGGCGGATCGTGGGGCTGAAGGCGGACAAGCGTACTCGCATAGAGATTGCCGATGGGCGAATGCCAACCCCGCCCCATGCGCCCCCGCCCCGCAATCTGGGTTTCTGCGCGCAACCAGCAGCCTTCCGGTTCCCCTAAGACCGCAAGCGCAAGCATGTCCTCATTGGTTGAAGCTGTTTCCTCAACCGTTTGAATCACGGCGATTAGAACAGCGCTTTGGCTGCGGCGGCAGACGCGTTGCCGAGGACAGGAATCAGTCCGTAACCCAGCACTATCAAGGCGGCCGATGCAGCGATCAAGCCCCTTTCAAGGATCGATTCGGCTTTGGCATAGGGTGCTGCAGGTTCGTCGAAATACATCGTCTTGATGATTTTGAGATAGTAGAACGCGCCGATGACCGAAGCCGCGATGCCTATGGCTGCCAGCGGAAACAGCCCTGCCTTCACAGCCGCTTCGAAGACAAGGAACTTGGCCCAGAAGCCGAAGAGCGGCGGGATGCCGGCAAGCGAGAACATGAAGATGGCGAGCGCAGCGGCCAACCCCTTATTGGTCTGCGACAGGCCCGACAGGCTGGCGATCGTCTCGACCGGAGTGCCGCTCTCATCGCGCATCTGGAGGACGCAGAGGAAGCTGCCGAGCGTCATGACGATATAGATCGCCATATAACTCATGATCGCTGCCACGCCCGCCTCTGTGCCCGCGGCAAGGCCGATAAGCGCAAAGCCGACATTGTTGATCGACGAATAAGCAAGCAGCCGCTTGATGTTCGACTGCCCGATCGCGCCCACCGCACCCAGCACGATCGACGCGAGCGCCATGAAGACGATGATCTGCTGCCAGTCGTGCGTTGCCGTCCCCATGCCTTCCACCGAGACGCGCACCAGCATCGCAATCGCCGCAACCTTGGGTGCGCTGGCGAAAAAGGCAGTGACCGGCGTTGGCGCGCCTTCGTAAACATCGGGCGTCCACATGTGGAACGGCACGGCCGAAACCTTGAACGCCATGCCCGCAAGCAGGAAGACGATGCCGAACAGCTCGCCCAGGCTCACGCCGTCGCCCAGCGCCTTTGCCACGCCCGCATAATCGGTCGTGCCCGAGAAGCCGTAGAGCAGCGACATGCCGTAGAGCAGGATGCCCGAAGCGAGCGAACCGAGGACGAAATATTTGAGGCCGGCTTCAGCCGACCGCGTGTCGCGCAGCATGAAACTTGCCAGGACATAAGCGGCAAGGCTTTGCAGCTCGAGGCCAACATAAAGGCTCAGCAGGTTGGTCGCCGACGCCATCATCCCCATGCCGACAGCCGAGAAGAGCAGCAGCACCGGATATTCGGCGCGCAGCCGATCCTCGCGCTCGAACCAGCGCGGCGCGATCAGGATCGAGACGGCCGCGGCGATATAGACCAGAACCTTGGCAAAGGCACCGAATGCGTCGGCGCTGTAGAGTCCGCCAAAGGCCGAACCGCCCGACCCGGCCACGCCCGTCAGGGAAAGCCCGGCGGCCGCAAGCAGGGCGACCGAAGCGGCGCTCACGAAGCGCGTCGCCTTGTCACCGGCATAGGCGGCAACCAGCATCAGCACGATGGCGCCGACCGAAAGGATCAACTCCGGGGCCGTAAGGGCAAGGGAAGCAGTATCGAACATCAATGCGCCTCCCCATGCGCTTCGGCCTGGGCAGCAGGCTTGCCCATCTCCAACTGCGCGTCGCTTGCCGGTGTCGCAGTCGCGATCCGGGCCAGCAAGGTCCCGACATCGGCGCGCATCGGCGCCATGAAGCTCTCGGGATACACGCCCATCCACAGTGTCGCTGCCGCAATCGGGGCCAGCATTGCCCATTCGCGCGCGTTGAGATCGGGCATCGCTGCCGCATCAGCGTTCCGGCTCTCCCCGAACGCCACGCGGCGATAGAGCCAGAGCATATAGGCAGCGCCAAGGATGATGCCCGTCGTAGCCACGGCCGCGACCCAGCTATTGGCATTATATGCGCCGACCAGCGCAAGGAATTCCCCGACGAAATTCGCCGTGCCGGGAAGGCCGACGCTCGCCATTGTAAAGACCATGAAGAACAGCGCATAATAGGGCATGTTGTTGGAAAGCCCGCCATAACGGTCGATCTCGCGGGTGTGGAGCCGGTCGTAAATCACCCCGACGCACAGGAAGAGCGCGGCCGAGACCAGTCCGTGCGCCAGCATCACGGCCAGCCCGCCTTCGATCCCCTGCCGGTTGAAGGTGAACAGTCCGATTGTCACGAAGCCCATATGCGCGACCGAGGAATAGGCGATCAGCTTCTTCATGTCGTGCTGCACCAGCGCCACGAGCGAGGTATAAACAATGGCCATCATCGACAGGCCGAAAATGATCCATACCAGTTCGGCAGAAGCATCCGGGAACATCGGAAGCGAGAAGCGGACGAAGCCGTATCCACCCATCTTGAGGAGGACGCCCGCCAGGATGACCGAACCGGCGGTCGGCGCCTGGACGTGTGCGTCGGGCAACCAGGTGTGAACCGGCCACATCGGCATCTTGACCGCAAAGCTCGCGAAGAAGGCCAGCCACAACCAGTTCTGGACCGAAGGATCGAAATTGAACTGCATCAGCGTCGGGATGTCGGTCGTCCCTGCGGTCACCACCATGTACATCATCGCCACCAGCATCAGCACCGATCCGAGCAAAGTGTAGAGGAAGAACTTGTAGCTCGCCTTGATCCGCTCGGCTCCGCCCCAGATGCCGATGATCAGGTACATCGGGATCAGCCCCGCCTCAAAGAAGATATAAAAGAGGAATAGATCCTGCGCCGCGAAGACGCCGATCATGAACGCTTCCATCATCAGGAACGCCGCCATATATTCGGGAACGCGCTTCTCGATCGCTTCCCAGCTTGCAAGGATGCAGATCGGCATAAGGAAGACCGAGAGCATGATCAGCATCAAGGCGATGCCGTCTATGCCGAGCGCCCATGAGAAACGCCCGAACACCGGAGCACTCTCGACGAACTGCCATTGCGGCCCGCCGATCTCATACTGTGCCCAGAGCACAATGCCGAGGGCAAACAATATCAGCGTCGTGCCCAAGGACGCCCAGCGCGCCGCCCGGTCGGACAGGAAGAGACTCAGCACCGCCGCCACGACCGGCAGCAGGATCATGACGGAAAGTATGGGAAAGCCGCTCATCGCACGATCGCCCAGGTTGCGAATCCGACAAGGCCGAGCAGCATCACGAAGGCATAGGAATAAAGATAGCCGGTCTGGAACCTGACGGCGACGCGGCTGCCCTGCTGTACCAGTTCGGCGGCGCCATGCGGGCCGAAACGGTCGATCGTGCCGACATCGCCCTTCTGCCAGAACAGCCGGCCGAGCCACATGGCCGGACGCACGAAGATCAGGTCGTACAGTTCATCCCAATACCATTTGTTGAGGAGGAATTGGTAGATGCCGGGGAACGTCGCGGTGAAGCGCGCAGGGATCGTCGTGTTCCTGATATAGGCGAGCCAGGCGATGCCAAGGCCGGTCAGCATGGCAGCGGTCGCGGAATATTTCACCCAGAGCGGCACTTCATGCATCGCATGCATCAGGTGTTCGTTGAACGCGATCGAACCCTTCCAGAACGCACCGCCATATTCGGCGCCGATAAACCATTCATGGAAATACCAGCCCGAGAAGATCGCTCCCGTCGCGAGCAATGCTAGCGGAACGAGCATCGAATACGGGCTTTCATGTGGATGATAGCCCGCCGTGCCATCGTCATGATGGCCGTGCCCGTGATCGCTATGCGTCGCGTGCTGGATATGCTCGGACTGCGCCCAGCGCGGCTTGCCGTAGAAGGTCAGGAAGATCAGTCGCCACGAATAGAAGCTGGTCAGCAGCGCCGCGAATACCCCGACTGCAAAGGCGACCCCACCCGCTTCGGTTCCGCTGGCGAAGGCGGCTTCGATGATCGCGTCTTTCGAATAGAAGCCAGCGAAACCGAACAGCCCGGCAATCCCGACGCCCGTGATGGCGAGCGTGCCCGCCATCATTGCATAGAAGGTCAGCGGGATCTGCTTCCTGAGGGCGCCATAATAGCGCATGTCCTGCTCATGATGCATGGCGTGGATCACCGAACCCGCGCCAAGGAAAAGCAGCGCCTTGAAGAAGGCGTGCGTGAACAGGTGGAACATCGCCGCGCCATAGGCACCAACGCCTGCAGCAAAGAACATGTAGCCAAGCTGCGAACAGGTCGAATAGGCGATCACGCGCTTGATGTCGGTTTGCGTCGTGCCCACCGTCGCAGCGAACAGCGCGGTTGCGGCGCCCACATAGGTCACGACCGCCATCGCCGTCTGGCTCTGTTCGAACAGCGGCGAGAGACGGCAGACCATGAAGACGCCCGCCGTCACCATTGTCGCTGCATGGATCAGCGCGGAGACCGGCGTCGGCCCTTCCATCGCGTCGGGCAGCCAGGTGTGGAGGCCAAGCTGCGCGGACTTGCCGCACGCGCCGATGAACAGCAGGATGCAGAGCAGCGTCAGCGTATCGACGCGGTAGCCAAGGAAGCCGATCGTGCTCCCGGCATAGCTCGGCGCGGCTTCGAGTATCTCCGGGATCGAGACTGTTCCGAACACGAGGAACACCCCGAATATCCCTAGCGAAAAGCCGAAATCGCCAACGCGGTTGACGATGAACGCCTTGATCGCGGCGGCATTGGCGCTGGGCTTGTGATACCAGAATCCGATGAGGAGATAGGAGGCCAGCCCCACCCCTTCCCAGCCGAAGAACATCTGGACAAGGCTGTCCGCCGTCACCAGCATCAGCATCGCGAAGGTGAAGAGCGAGAGATAGGCGAAGAAGCGCGGCTGGCTGTCGTCCTCCTCCATATAGCCCCAGCTATAAAGGTGGACGAGGCTCGACACGCTCGTCACCACCACCAGCATTACGGCCGTCAGCGCATCGACGCGCAAGGCCCAGTTCGCAACAAGGTCGCCCGAACGGATGAAGTCGAGCACCGGCACGACCTGCGATTCCGCATGCCCGCCGAGGAACGTGATGAAGATCGGCCAGCTCAGCGCCGCCGAAACGAACAGCGCCCCGGTCGTCAATGCCTTGGCGGCGAAGTTGCCGAGCATCCGGTTGCCCAAGCCCGCGATGATCGCGGCCAGCAGCGGCAGGAATACGATGAGCTTGATGGCAGTCACGACCGGCTCACCCCTTCATCCGGTTGATGTCGTCGACCGCGATCGTGCCGCGGCCGCGGAAATAGATGACGAGGATCGCAAGCCCGATCGCCGCTTCGCCCGCTGCGACGGTCAGCACGAACATCGCGAAGACCTGCCCCACCAGATCGCCGAGATATGCGCTGAAAGCGACGAGGTTGATGTTCACGGCGAGCAGGATCAGCTCGATCGCCATCAGGATGATGATCACGTTCTTGCGGTTGATGAAAATGCCGAGCACCCCCATCACGAAGAGGATGGCAGAAACCACGAGATAATGTTCGAGGCCGATCATGTGAGAACCACTCCCTCTGCGCCTCCGCGCCTCTGCGCGAACCCAACCTTTTCTTGTTCGCGCAGAGGCGCGGAGGCGCGGAGAAGAACTTTAGCAAAACTCATAGCTCCACCCCCTGCCCGACTGGCGGGTTGGCGAGGCGCACCGCATCCTGCGGGCGACGGCGCACTTGCTGCGAGATATTCTGCTGGCGGACGTCGCGGCGCTCGCGATGGGTCAGGACGATGGCCCCGATCATTGCGACGAGCAACACAAGGCCTGCCGTTTCAAAGACGTAGAGGTAACGCGAATAGATGGCCGCGCCCATCGCCTCGATGTTCGACATTTCCGCGGTAATCGGTGCCGCGCGCTGGGCCAGCTCGATCTTGCCGGCTTCCCAAGCCCCGCCCGCAACGATCATCTCGCCCGCCAGAACCAGTGCAATCAGCGCGCCGAACAGGCCATAACGCGCCAGCCCGCTGCGCAGTTCGGCAAAGTCGATATCGAGCATCATCACGACAAACAGGAACAACACCGCAACCGCGCCGACATAGACGATCACCAGCAACATCGCGATGAACTCCGCCCCCACTAGCACCATCAGCCCCGCCGCATTGAAAAAGGCAAGGATCAGCCACAGCACCGAATGCACGGGGTTACGCGACAGGATCGTAAGCGCGCCCGAAACGATCACCAGTGCCGCAAACAGGTAAAAGGCAAAGACCTGGATCATGCGCCGAAACCCTCCGCGCCTCTGCGCCTTTGCGCGAACAAAAGAAAATCGGGTTCGCGCAGAGGCGCAGAGGCGCGGAGGTTCAGCGCCAATGCTTCTGCCAGCGAACATGTCGCCAATGCGAGGAGATGAATCACGCCGCGCCCCCTATCGATACGGCGCATCGGCGGCAAGGTTTGCGGCTATTGCGCGTTCCCACTTGTCCCCATTTTCGAGAAGCTTCACCTTGTCGTAAAGCAGCTCCTCGCGGGTTTCGGTCGCATATTCGAAATTCGGCCCTTCGACGATGGCATCGACCGGGCAGGCTTCCTGGCATAGCCCGCAATAGATGCACTTGGTCATGTCGATATCGTAGCGGGTCGTGCGGCGCGATCCGTCGTCGCGCGGTTCGGCCTCAATCGTGATCGCCTGCGCCGGGCACACCGCCTCGCACAACTTGCAGGCAATGCAGCGCTCCTCGCCATTGGGATAGCGCCGCAACGCATGCTCCCCCCGGAACCGCGGCGAAAGCGGGTTCTTTTCATAGGGGTAGTTGATCGTCGCCTTGGGCTTGAAGAAATACTTCAAGGTCAGCGCGTGCGCCTTCACGAACTCCCACAGGGTGAAGGTTTTGATATAGTGGGCAATGAGGCTCATTTTTGAGGAACCTTTAGCTGCTCACACCGGTGGGGTGGAGCTGAATTGGGCACTTCATTCACTCGACCGTTTTCGTATGTAACCAATGGCACGCCGACGTCTGCATAGCGACGCCACCAAGCGACGTCCTTCGGGTTTTCTATAGAGACTGACGGCTCAAATAACTCGACGCAACCAGTTGCGGTATCGAGCAAAACAGCAGGCATTTCTCCGGCCGGAGGGTAGTAGGCATACCTGCCCACTTCAGGGTGACGAGGCTCACTAGCCTCGTGCGGCTTGCTACAACCGGCAAGAAGCACGATTGTGCAAATGGCAACCTTTAGCCTCATCCCCCATACCTCGTCAGCATGAGATACCCGCTCACCAAAAACACCCAGAGCAGCGAAAGCGGCAGGAAGACCTTCCAGCCCAGCCGCATCAACTGGTCGTAGCGGTAGCGGGGCACGGTTGCCTTGATCCAGGAGAAGATGAAGAAGAAGATCAGGATCTTGCCAAAGAACCAGATGATCCCGGGCACCATATAAAGCGGCGCCCAGTCGATCGGGGGCAGCCAGCCGCCCCAAAAGAGGATCGCGTTCAGCGCGCACATCAGGATGACATTGGCATATTCGCCGAGCCAGAAGAGCGCGAAGCTCATCGATGAATATTCGGTCTGATAGCCAGCAACGAGTTCACTTTCCGCCTCGGTCAGGTCGAACGGCGCGCGGGCGGTTTCGGCCAGTGCAGAGATCAGGAACACCACCGCCATCGGGAACAGCAGCGGGTTGAAGCCGAAGCCGTTGAGGAAGGGCAATATGCCTGCGCCCTGCTGCTTCTCGACGATCGTCGACAGGTTGAACGAATCCGCCCAGAGCACGACCGAGATCAGCACGAAGCCGATCGAGACTTCGTAAGATACCATCTGCGCTGCCGCGCGCAAGGCGCTGTAAAACGGGTATTTCGAGTTGGACGCCCAACCCGAAATGATCACGCCGTAAACACCCAGCGAACTCGCTGCGAGGATGTAGAGCAACCCGACATTGATATCCGCCAGCACCATGCGTGGCCCGAACGGAATGACCGCCCAGACGATCAGCGCCACGGTAAAGGTGATGATCGGCGCGAGCAGGAACAGGCCGCGATTGGCAGCACTCGGGATGATCGTTTCCTGCAGGAAGACCTTGAGGCCGTCCGCGAAGGACTGCAGCAGCCCAAGCGGCCCGACGACGTTCGGCCCGCGCCGCAGCGCCATCGCCGCCCAGATCTTGCGATCGGCATAGATGATCATCGCCACCGCCAGCATCAGCGGCAGCGCGATCAGCAGGATCAGGATCGTCGTCGCGACGAACCAGCCAAAGCCATAGCCGAGGAAGGTGGATTGGAACCATTCGGTCATTGAACCACACCCGTCATCCCGGCGAAGGCCGGGACCCATAAACACAATGCTTCATGCCCAAGGACAACGTCAAAACAGCAATACCCGCCACTCATGGAATCACGTCCGGCAGGGTCTTTGTCTATGGGTCCCGGCCTTCGCCGGGATGACGAAAAGTGGGCCATCATTCGGCCGCCTCCAGCCATTCGATGCCATGCACCAGCTCATTCGAACAGCGCTGCATCGTCGGCGATGCGCGGCAGATGGCGTTGGTCAGGTAGAAATCCTTGATCGGATAGTCCGCGATATCGTCGACCGGCTTGTCGGGCAGCGCGGGCGGGTTCCACCCATAACCGGCCAGCCCATCTTGTCCAAGCGCGGGCACGGCCTTGGCCATTGCCGCGCGCAACTGATCGAGGCTGTCGAACGGCAATGTCGCATCAGCGGCATCGGACAGCGCCCGGAAGATCGCCCAATCCTCGCGCGCATCGCCCGGCGGGAAAACGGCGCGCTGGCCGCGCTGAACCCGGCCTTCATTGTTCACATAAGTACCCGATTTCTCGGTATAGGCAGCGCCCGGCAGGATCACGTCCGCCGCATGGGCCCCCGCATCGCCGTGATGGCCGACATAGACCTTGAACGTGTCGGCGAAGAGGTCGTAATTCACTTCATCCGCGCCGAGGAAGAAGGCGAGCTTGGGCTTATTCGCCGCCAGCGCCTTGATCCCGCCCTTCGTCGCATAGCCCAACATCAGCCCGCCCATCCGCGCGGCGGCGAAATGGGTGACGTTGAAGCCGTTCCAGCCATCGCGGACCAGCTTGTACTTGGTCGCAAACGCGAGGGCCGCGCCGTGCGCGCCTTCGTAACGCAAGGCACCACCGCCGAGGATCAGCGCGGGCCGTTCCGCGCCCTTGAGCGCATCGGCGACATGCTTCGGCAGTTTGCCAAGCAGTTTGAGCGAAGCGCCGAGCCATTCGGCCTTGTAGGTCAGGTCCGTCTCCGGCCCGATCGCGAAGACCTTGGCATGGCGCTTGCGCACAGCCTTCTGGACGCGCGTGTTGATGAGCGGCGCTTCGTGACGCAGGTCGCTGCCGACCAGCAGGATCACATCGGCCGTTTCGAGATTGCCAATGCCCGTGTTGAACGCGACTGCCGCGAGCGACGAGACGTCATAGTCCAGCCCGGTCTGCCGCCCCTCGAACATCGACCCGCCAAGCGCCTTCACCAGTTCGCGCGCGGCGAACATCGTTTCGCAATCGACCTGGTCGCCCGCAATGGCAGCGACCGATTTGCCAGCCTCTTTCAATGCCTTGGCCGTAACCTTCAGGGCATCTTCCCAGCTCGCCTCGACCAGCTTGCCGCCCTTGCGGACATAAGGCTTGTCGAGCCGCCGGTGCATCAGCCCGTCAACCGCGTGGCGCGTCTTGTCATGCGCCCATTCCTCGTTGACGTCCTCGTTGATCCGGGGAAGCGCGCGCAGCACCTGCCGTCCTCGCGAGTCGAGCCGGATGTTCGTGCCCACCGCATCCATCACATCGATCGACGGTGTCTTCTTCAATTCCCAAGGCCGCGCCTCGAAAGCATAGGGCTTGGAAGTCAGCGCCCCGACCGGGCAGAGATCGACGACATTGCCCGAAAGCTCGCTCGTTACGGCGCGTTCGAGATAGGAGGTGATCTGCATGTTCTCGCCGCGACCGATCGCGCCGATTTCCTCGATCCCCGCCACTTCCTCGGCAAAGCGGATGCAGCGCGTGCACTGGATGCAGCGCGTCATCACCGTCTTGACGATGGGCCCCATATATTTCTCGGTGACCGCACGCTTGTTCTCGTCATAGCGCGAGGCGCCGCGGCCATAGGCCACCGACTGGTCCTGCAAGTCGCACTCGCCGCCCTGATCGCAGATCGGGCAATCGAGCGGGTGATTGATCAGGAGGAATTCCATCACCCCTTCGCGCGCCGTCCGAACCATCGGACTGTCAGTGCGGATTTCCTGCCCCTCGGCAGCGGGCAGCGCGCAAGACGCTTGCGGCTTGGGCGGCCCCGGCTTCACTTCGACAAGGCACATCCGGCAATTGCCTGCAATCGACAGCCGCTCATGATAGCAGAAACGCGGAATCTCCTTCCCCGCCAGCTCGCACGCCTGCAGCACAGTAGCGCCCTGCGGGACTTCGAGTTCGATGCCGTCTACGGTGAGTTTAGGCATGGGGTTTTTCCGCAGAAAAAATGGCGTGTCCAGATGCTTTTCTAGACAATCGATACAAGACTTCAGCGATAATACCGCGAAGTACCGACCTTGAGAATTTCACGGTGACATCCTTGGTCATGCAAGGTGCGAGACTCGGCTGCATACTATCGAAAACTCGAGCTTCAGGAACGCTCCCCACTTTGGTAAACATAAGCGCATGTGCCTCGGACGATTTGGCACGCACAACACAGTCCGCAAATTGGCGCAATAGAGCTTGCGCCCGCGGATCTCCGTACGACTCTATCCCTGCGGGTTGCGTGTAGTCGATTGGCTCCACATCCTTGAGATTTGGCAGCGGCGCAGGTGGAAACTCGGACACGTATAAAATATTATATATCGACGCCCGGAGCAGCGCTTCGTTGAAATTGAGATTGCCCCCGTTTAGACATTTGTCCGTGGCCAAGCGAGCAGCGAAAGCACGCGCCGGTTTTGAACCCGAATATGTTGCAAGATAGGCATCGACCGCGGGTCTGGACCGCTTGAGTACGCATTTCGCAAAATCATGCATAACACTGCGTGCAATTGCAGCCTTGTCGCCGAGTTCGGGAATACTCGCGGCATTCCGATCCTTGTCAAATATTACCTGAGCGAACAACGCACCCTGCGCCTGAACAAAGAACACCCCAACGAGTAACAGCCTGAGAGAAGCCAACATCACTCCGCCGCCTCCAGCATCTCGCCACCAGCGCGCTCCACAATCCGCCGCTCGATCTCGGGCCGGAAATGGCGGATCAGTCCCTGGATCGGCCAGGCCGCCGCGTCGCCGAGCGCGCAGATGGTGTGGCCTTCGACCTGCTTGGTGAGCTGGTACAGCGTGTCGATTTCCGAGACATCCGCATCGCCCGTCCGCAGCCGTTCCATCACGCGCCACATCCAGCCTGTGCCTTCGCGGCACGGCGTGCATTGGCCACAGCTTTCGTGCTTGTAGAAATAGCTGAGCCGCGAAATCGCGCGGACAATGTCAGTGGACTTGTCCATCACGATCACCGCCGCCGTGCCAAGGCCGGAACCCACTGCCTTCAGCCCGTCGAAATCCATCGGCGCGTCCATGATTTCGGCGGCCGGAACCAGAGGCACCGATGACCCGCCGGGGATGACGGCGAGGAGATTGTCCCACCCGCCGCGAATGCCGCCGCAATGTTTCTCGATCAGTTCGCGGAACGGCACGCTCATCGCGTCCTCGACCACGCAGGGCTTGTTCACATGCCCCGAAATCTGGAACAGCTTGGTGCCAGCATTGCCGGGATTGCCGAAGCCCTTGAACCAGTCCGCCCCGCGCCGCAGGATCGTCGGCGCAACGGCAATGCTCTCGACATTGTTGACCGTGGTCGGGCAGCCATAGAGCCCTGCCCCTGCCGGGAAGGGCGGTTTCAGGCGGGGTTGGCCCTTCTTGCCCTCAAGGCTTTCGAGCATCGCGGTTTCTTCGCCGCAGATATAGGCGCCAGCACCCCTGTGGACGAAGACGTCGAAATCATAGCCGGACTTGCAGGCATTCTTGCCGATGAGCCCCGCCGCATAGGCTTCCGCCACCGCCGCTTCGAGCACCTTGGCCTCGAAGATGAACTCGCCGCGAATGTAGATATACGCCGCCCGCGCGCGCATCGCGAAGCCCGCGACCAGCGCGCCTTCGATCAGCTTGTGCGGATCGTGGCGGATGATCTCGCGATCCTTGCAGCTTCCGGGCTCGGATTCATCGGCATTGATGACGAGGAAATTGGGCCGGTTCTCGGTCGGGGCCTTGGGCATGAAGCTCCACTTCATCCCCGTCGGGAACCCCGCCCCGCCGCGCCCGCGAAGCCCTGAGGCCTTGATCCGCTCGACAATCTCGTCCGCGCCGATTTCGAGCAGCTTCTTGGTCTTGTCCCAATCCCCGCGCTTTTTCGCAGACGCAAGGTTCCACGGCTGGAAGCCATAGACGTTGGTGAAGATGCGATCGGAATCAGCGAGCATGAGAGAACGTCCTCGCTGCAAGACCAGTCAACATGAACTCCGCGCCTCTGCGCCTCTGCGCGAACAAAGAAAAGTTGAATTCGCGCAGAGGCGCAGAGGCGCGGAGAAGAATATGGGAAGCCATCACTTCACCATCTCCTTCAGCGTCGTCGGGCCGCCTTCGGGGCAGCTGGTCTGCCGCTTGATCTGCGGGCCAATCTTCACTGGCTTGTCGGTCGCCAGTGCCTCAAGGATCGCAGACATGCTGTCGTAAGTCAGGTCTTCGAAATTATCGTCGTTGATCTGGACCATCGGCGCATTGGCGCAGGCACCGAGGCATTCGACTTCGGTCAGCGTGAACAGGCCGTCGGGCGTCGTCCCGCCCTTGACCAGCCCGCGATTCTTGCAGGCGGCGAGCACATCGTCCGACCCGCGTAACATGCACGGCGTCGTCCCGCAGACCTGCACATGAAAGCGGCCTACGGGCGCAAGGTTGTACATCGTGTAGAAGGTCGCGACTTCATAGGCGCGCATAGTGGGCATGCCGAGTTGCGCCGCGACGAACTCGATCACCGGCACCGGCAGCCAGCCCTGCGTTTTGGTCTCCGCCCCCACCTGCCGCTGGGCCAAATCGAGCAGCGCCATCACCGCCGATGCCTGACGCCCGGCGGGATAGCGCGCGATATACATCGCGGCGGTCTTCGCGTTTTCGGGAGTCCAGACGAAATCGCCCCACTTTGCGCGGGTTTCGGCTTCGTTGGGGATGTGGGGTGCGTCAGCCATTTCGACCAATTATCCATCCAAGTGACGGGACTTTCCGTGCAGCGAAATACACTGCGCTGGCGACTGCGGTTAACACAACTAACGAAACCAGATCGAAACCCAGCTTGTCTCCCCACATGTCCAGTGATGCGGCCTGCAACAACTTCGCGAAAACCGTCATGGCAACGACAAATGCCAGCCCGCGGATCAGTTTTAGCATGAGAAGGGCTGCGCGGTTCACCGGTCACACTCCCCGAACACAATATCGAGCGCACCCAAAATGGCCGTCGTATCCGCCAGCATGTGCCCCCGGCTCATGAAATCCATCGCCTGCAAATGCGAGAAGGCGGTCGGGCGGATCTTGCAGCGATAGGGTTTGTTCGTCCCATCCGCGACCAGATAGACCCCGAATTCGCCCTTGGGGCTTTCGGTCGCGACATAGACGCTGCCCGCAGGCACCTTGAAGCCTTCGGTGTAGAGCTTGAAATGGTGGATCAGCGCTTCCATCGACTGCTTCATCTCGGCCCGCTTGGGCGGGGAGACCTTGCGGTCGTCGCTCGCCACCGGACCTTCGGGCAGGTCCTTCAGGCACTGCTTCATGATGCGGGCGGACTGGCGGACTTCCTCGACGCGGACCATGAAGCGGTCATAGCAATCGCCCTTGGTGCCGACGGGAATGTCGAATTCCATCCGGTCATAGACGTCATAGGGCTGCGACCGGCGGATATCCCAGGGGATGCCAGCACCCCGGATCATCGGGCCGGAAAAGCCCCATTTGACCGCATCGTCCTTGCTCACCACCGCGATATCTACATTGCGCTGCTTGAAGATACGATTGTCCGCCACAAGGCTGATCGCATCCTCGAACAGGCGCGGCAGGCGGGTGTCGAGCCAGTCGGCAATGTCGGTCAGCAGCTTCAGCGGCACATCCTGATGCACCCCGCCGGGCCGGAACCACGCCGCGTGCATCCGCGCGCCCGAGGCGCGTTCGAAGAAATTGAGGCAATCCTCGCGGATTTCGAACATCCACAGGTTCGGCGTCATCGCGCCGACGTCCATCACATGCGCCCCGAGGTTGAGCGTGTGATTGCAGATGCGGGTCAGTTCGGCGAAGAACACACGCAGATACTGCGCACGCAGCGGCACTTCGAGATCGAGCAATTTCTCGATGGCGAGGACATAGCTATATTCCATCGCCAGCGGCGAACAGTAATCGAGCCGGTCGAAATATGGCAGCGCCTGCAAATAGGTCTTGTACTCGATCAGCTTTTCGGTGCCGCGGTGGAGCAGGCCGATATGCGGATCGAGCCGTTCGACGATCTCCCCGTCGAGCTCCATGACGAGGCGCAGCACGCCGTGCGCCGCCGGATGCTGCGGGCCGAAATTGATCGTGTAATTGTGGATCGTCTCATCGCCGGTGGTCGGGGCGACGTCCTGAACGAGGCTCATAGCACGCCCTCCCCGTCACCCCGGCGAAGGCCGGGGCCCATAGACACGGACGGTACCGCATAGAATTCCGAAGATGGGCGCCCGATTCTGGCAAGCCAATGTTTATGGGTCCCGGCCTTCGCCGGGATGACGATGAGGAGATGGCTCATTTCGCTTCCCCCTTCTCATCGCCGGGAAGGATATAGTCGGGCCCCTCCCAGGGGCTCATGAAGTCGAACGTGCGGAAATCCTGTGCCAGTTGCACCGGCTCATACATCACCCGCTTATGCTCTTCGGAATAGCGGAGCTCGACAAATCCGGTCAGCGGGAAATCCTTGCGCTGCGGGTGGCCGGTAAAGCCGTAATCGGTCAGGATGCGCCTGAGGTCGGTATTGCCCGCGAACAGCACGCCATACATGTCGAACACTTCGCGTTCGAGCCAGCCCGCGACCGGCCAGATACCGGTCACCGACGGGATGGGCTGATCCTCATTGGTCGCCACATGGACGCGGATGCGATGGTTTTTGGTCAGCGAGAGCAGGCAATAGACCACTTCGAAGCGCGGATCGCGATCGGGCCAGTCGACACCGGCGATTTCCATCAACTGCTGGTAATCGAGCGTCTCGCGCAACTGCATCATGCAGCCGAGCAATTCGGATGGCGCGACATGCAGCGCGATTTCGCCATTGGCCTCGACGGCCTCAAGCAGGTCGCCGCCAAGCGCCGTCCTGGCGGCTTCAGCAATACCCTCATTGCTGGCATATCTGGGAGCACTGCTCTTCATGCGCGCAAACCCTCCGCGCCTCTGCGCCTCTGCGCGAACCAATTATTATCTCGCGCAGAGGCGCAGAGGCGCGGAGAAGAGAGAGAGTTTCTCACCGTTCCACCGTCCCGACGCGACGGATCTTCCGCTGGAGCTGCATGATCCCGTAGAGCAGCGCCTCGGCCGTCGGCGGGCAACCGGGGACGTAGATGTCCACCGGCACGATCCGGTCGCAGCCGCGCACGACGCTGTAGCTATAGTGGTAGTAGCCGCCGCCATTGGCGCATGACCCCATCGAGATTACATATTTGGGATCGGACATCTGGTCATAAACGCGGCGCAAGGCAGGCGCCATCTTGTTGCAGAGCGTACCCGCGACGATCATCACGTCCGACTGGCGCGGACTCGCGCGCGGCGCGACGCCGAACCGTTCAAGGTCATAACGCGGCATGTTCACATGGATCATCTCGACCGCGCAGCAGGCCAGCCCGAAGGTCATCCACCAGAGCGAACCCGTCCGCGCCCATTGGAACAACTCTTCGGTGCCGACAACAAGGAAACCCTTGTTCGACAGTTCGTCGTTCAGGCCGTTGAAAAAGCTCGCTTCGGGCACGGTGCCGAGCGGCGGCGCGGCAAGGTTCACTCCCATTCGAGCGCTCCCTTCTTCCACGCATAGACCAGCCCGAGCACCAGTTCGAGCAGGAAGACCATCATCGCCACCCAGCCGACCCAGCCGATATGCTTCAGGCTTACCGCCCAGGGAAAGAGGAATGCGGCTTCAAGATCGAAGATGATGAAGAGGATCGCAACGAGATAAAACCGCACATCGAACTGCGCGCGACTCCCTTCGAACGCCGGAAATCCGCATTCATATTCGGTCAGCTTCTCCGGCGTCGGGTTGTGCGCGCCGGTGAAGCGCGACGCGATCATCGGCAGGAAAACGAACGCCGAAGATAGAATCAGCGCAATGGCCAGGAACAACAGGATCGGCAGATATCCGGCAGCGACCGAAGACATGGCTCAAGGTTCCCCTTTCCCGACACACGAGGCCGGGATTCGGGGCGGCTTTAGGCGAGGCAGGGCCTGTTCGCAAGCGCGAGAAACAGCAATTTGCAACTGTGACGGCCGTCATAGGCGCGCAACGCAAAGTTGAGCATTTCTTACAAGACGGGATCGCGCTATCGAGGCATTATCGCGTTCACCTGGCAGCAGGGTTTGCCATTACCAACGACGGGGGATTCATGATGAAGAAGCTTGCATTGACAGCCGCGGCGCTCTTTGCGTTTTCAGGAACAGCACAAGCGCAAATGGTGCGCGCACAAGATCCGTCATCGGTTGTCCGGGCACTTCAGGGCGCAGGCTACAAGGCCGAGGTGACGAAGGACGATACCGGCGATCCCTTGATTCGCAGCACATCTTCGGGCTCCAACTTCGCCATCTTCTTTTTTGGCTGCACCAAGAATGTCGATTGCACCACCATCCAGTTCTTTGCCGGCTATGATCGCGACAAGTCACCAACGCTCAGCCAGATGAATGACTGGAACAGCCGCAAGCGCTTCGCCCGGGCCTATATTTCGGACAAGGGCGCCGCCCGCATCGAAATGGACGTCGATATTGACGATGGCGGGATCAGCACGAAGCTGTTCGAGGACAATCTCGAATTCTGGGTGCTGCTGATGTCGCAGTTTGAAAAGCACATCGACGGCTAGAGAAGAGCCGCTTCAGCGGAGCACGCCAGCCACCAGCTTGTGCAACTTGGAATGCATCGCGTCGTTGCCCGCGAGGAATTCGCTGCGCTCCATTGCCCGGTCTCCACCACGGAAATCGGTCACGAAGCCGCCTGCCTCGCGGATCAGCAGCATCCCTGCCGCCACATCCCATGGCTGGAGGTCGGCCTCCCAATAGCCGTCGAAACGCCCCGCTGCGACCCAGGCCAGATCGAGCGAGGCCGCCCCATAACGGCGGATGCCCGCAACATTCGGTGCGACCGCACCAAAGATGCGGGTCCATTGTGCAAAATCGCCATGCCCCATGAACGGGATCCCCGTCGCAATCAGCGCCTCACTAAGATCCCGCCGCGCCGAAACACGAAGCCTCTGGTCCTGGAGCCAGGCGCCCCTGCCCTTTTCGGCCCAGAAGCTCTCATCGGTCAGCGGCTGATAGACGAGGCCGGTCGTGATCTCGCGCTTGCCATTGGGCATCGGCTCTTCGACCGCGATCGAAATCGCGAAGTGCGGCAAACCGTGGAGGAAGTTGGACGTGCCATCGAGCGGGTCGATGATCCAGCGCGGTTTGTTCGGATCGCCGGGGATTTCGCCCGCTTCCTCAAGCAGGAAGCCCCAATCGGGTCGCGCGTGAAGAAGCTCATCATACAGGGTGCGCTCGGCCCGCTGATCTGCCTTGGAAACGAAATCGGCCGGCCCCTTGCGGCTGACCTGGAGATGCTGGACCTCGCTGAAGTCACGGCGCAGCTTCGCTCCCGCCTTGCGGGCGGCGCGATCCATGACGGTCAGGAGGCCGGAATGCGAAACCATGAGGCGCTACTCCGCCCGCTTTACATAGGCCTGTTCATAAACATCGACCACGATCCGCGTCCCCGCGCCGATATGCGGCGGCACCATGATGCGGACGCCGTTTTCAAGGATCGCGGGCTTGTACGAGGAAGACGCGGTCTGGCCCTTCACCACCGCGTCGGCCTCGACAATCAAGGCTTCGATCGTATCGGGGAGCTGCACCGAAATCGGCCGCTCCTCCCAGAGTTCCATCACGACATCCATGCCGTCCTGCAGGAAGGCCGCTGCGTCGCCGAGGATGCCGGCATCGAGCGAAACCTGTTCATAGCTTTCCTTGTCCATGAAGGTCAGCGTGTCGCCTTCCGCGAACAGGAACTGGAAATCCTTGGTGTCGAGCCGCACTTTCTCGAGCGTTTCGGCCGAACGGAAGCGGACATTGTTCTTCCGCCCGTCGATCAGGTTCTTCATTTCGACCTGCATATAGGCCCCGCCCTTGCCCGGCTGGGTATGCTGGATCTTCACCGCGCGCCACAGCCCGGCTTCATATTCAAGGATATTACCGGGACGAATCTCGACCGCGTTGATTTTCATGTGCCACCTGATGGGATTGAAAGAGCCGGGCGCGCCATTAGCCGTTGCAGGCGCACGGGGCAAGCGGCGACGCTGCTATTTGCACTCGCTGTTCCTCCATGCATATGTATGTTCTGCAAGCAGTGTTGGGGGCAAACAGGCAATGAAGGCGTGGTCGATCATCGTTGCAGTCTTCGGACTGGCCGGATGCGACAGCGTCGGCCCCCAATGGAAGGGCCGGGTATATCCCGACAAGAATGATCTGGCGGTCGAGTGGAGGTTGGGCCGTTTTGCAAGCCTCAAGGAATGCCAATCCGCCGCACAGAGCATCATCCGTTGGCTGCCCGACAAACGGGGTGCGGATTATGAGTGTGGTTACAAATGCAGACAGTCCGACTTTCTCGGTGGGGTCGATGTCTGTGTCAAACTGATCCGTTCGCGTGGAGCCTGATGCGGCACATTCTGCCCAGGCGGAACCGGTGAGCAGTCCAAATATGGTGCAAATGGACAGGATTGAAGATCGACTTAACCGACAAGGCGCTGCAAAATGGCGTTGACGGGGAGATCGGGAATGAGCGGCCCTTTCTGCGCTTCGTACCGAGAGACGTCATACTCGAACTCGCCGTCCGGCTTTCGCATTGGACTCCCGGGAACATCATTCCGCCAACATGATGGCCTGCTGTCGAATTTTCGGGAGCAAATCCATCAGCATCTTCCGTTCCTCGGGCGTGATGTTGGAAAGGAGCTGCTCTTGATAGTTTAGCGCCAGCGGGATGATGTCGTCATACATGGCCCGACCATGCTTTGTCAGGTGGAGGTCGAATGCGCGCGAATCCTGCTTTGAGCGGAGTCGCTGAATGACGCCCCGCTTGCGCAACGCTTGGATCGCCCTGCTAACCGTCACCTTGTCCATGGCAGATACGCCGACGACGTCCTGAGCGGTCATGGCCCCTTCGGTTCCAAGTGTACACAAGACCCGCCACTGCCAGATCGTAATGCCGTAACGCACCTGATAGGCCGTGGCGATCAGGCGGCTGACTTGGTTGGAAGCGACCGTCAGGTGATAGGGCAGGTAATCTGTCAGCCGCAACCCTCCCGCCGCGATCCCATTCGACTCGGAGTTCGTCATGTAACTAATTTTCTGGTTGGCATACCAAAACTCCAACACCCAGCCAGATGCATCATGATGCCAATGTTTCGGCCATTCAAGGGAATTCACAAAAAGAAAATCGCGCATCAGCATTCAAATTTGCGATTTTAGTTGCATTTGCAACCATACTCGCTCATGCTTTTCCCAGCTCAATAAAAAACGGGGAGACGGGCGGTGGCACATAATATCTTTCACTCGATGGGAAACGGGTCGTTCGGCGGCCGCGCGGTCGTAATGGCTGCGGTATCGCTGGTGGCGCTCGGATGCCCCAACCTTGCATGGGCCCAACAGGCCGGGGATCAACCCGCGGCCGAGTCAAGCAGCGAGTCGGGCGAAATCCTGGTGACGGCCCGCAAGCGCGAGGAAACGCTTCAATCGGTTCCGATTGCCATCACCGCGTTTACCGAGGCGACGATAGAAGCTGCGGGTATCGATTCGGTCGAAGAAATTGCGCAGCTCACGCCGGGTTTCACGTTCACGCCATTGTTCGGTGGAGGAGCGGCAACGCCCGTCATTCGTGGCCAATCCACCACGATTGGCGAACCCAATGTCGGGTTCTTTCTCGACGGCGTTTACCAGTCCACCCGCTCGTTGATGGACGCTGTGCTTGGCGACGATATTGCCCGTGTTGAAATTGTCAAAGGCCCGCAAAGCGCGCTTTATGGACGCAACACCTTTGGCGGCGCAGTCAACATCATTTCGCGGCCCCCAGGCAATGACATGAGTTTGCGGGCGACCGCTGAGATTGGAGAATATGGCAGTTTCGGACTCAAAGCATCGGCCAATTTTCCGCTGATCGATGACAAGCTGTTCGCGCGCTTTGGCGTCAACTACCGCAAGAGCGACGGCTATTTCACCAACAACCTGAACGGCCAGAACCTTGATACGCGACGCTCTGCCATCCTCTCAGGCACGATTGAAGCGCGTCCGAGCGACGCCCTGACAATTAGGCTCCGCGTTGCGCATGACAACACCGACGATGGCGACGATGCGATCGTATTTGCCGACAATAATGCGCGGCCGTTCAATCTTACCGGCGCGCCGTTTCCGGCCGCAAACCAGATATTCATCGGAGAACTCAAATCGCCGACCACCTTTGCGGTCACGCCAGGGCATAATGACCGCGACCTGACAGCATCGTCATTGGCCATCGATCTTGATCTTGGCGGGGTTACCCTGACTTCGATTACGGGGTATAACGATCTGCATATCGATGCAGCCGTCGATCTCGATTATTCCGCGGTCAGGGCGCGATATACGAAGACCATCAATGACACGTCGGAAGTAAGCCAGGAATTGCGGCTGACTTCCAACGGCGATTCACGCTTTTCCTGGCTGGCAGGGGCTTATTATTTCAAGTTGCGCAGCAAGACTCATCTCGAGGACTTCTGGGATGCGGATGCCTTGCCGTTCGCTTCGAACCTTGCCCTTCCTGGCGGTCTGAGGCGCCAGCTCCTTGGCGGCCTGATCAACGACCTGACAGAAACAACCGAGAATTATGCGGTTTTTGGGCAGATCGGATACAAGATCACCGATCAGATCCGGCTCACGGCTGAGGGCCGGTGGAACACGGAAACCAAGACCGTCAATTCGACCGACGCGAGCCAGCTCACAAGGCTGGTGACCGGCACCTACGTCAACAGTCGCAAATTCCAGAAGTTCCTGCCGCGCGTGACGCTCGATTTCCAGGCGACCGATGACCTTCTCATTTACGCTTCGGCCGCACAGGCGCAGAAGGCCGGCGGCTTCAACGTCGTGACGGTATCCGGTGGAATTCTTCCATCGGAGCGCACCTATGATCCTGAAACGGCATGGAGCTATGAACTTGGCGCCAAGACGAGCTGGATGAACGGTCGCCTGACGCTCAATGTGGCTGGTTACTATATCGATTGGTCGGATCAGATCGTTCGGGCTCTGGGTGCGACCTTTGCCACACTCAACGTCAACGCTGGTCAAACCACGGTCAAGGGTGTCGAAATCGAGATGCGCGCGCGTCCCGTCCAAGGCCTCGATCTTTCGGCAGGTGTTGCATACACTGACTCGGCATATGACAGATACACATTTGGTACACTTGCGCTCATCGGGATGAACCCGGTGTTGGACGGGAAGCGCCTGCAATATGTGTCAAAATGGCAGGCGAATGCGAGCGCTCAATATGTGATGCCTCTGTCTGACTCGGTCAACTGGTTCAGTCGCGTAGATATTAGCCATCAATCCGATCAAAGCGCGGTGCAAACCACCGACGCGACCCTGGGTGCGGCAACCAATGTCAATGCTAGGACCGGCGTTGACTTTGGCAAGGTGTCGCTTCGCCTGTTCGTCAACAATCTGACGAAGGAGGACGCGTCTCCTGCCGCGGCATTTACACCAAGTGCCGCCCAGCATCTGGCTTGGGTTCGGGGTGCTTTGGGCCAGGGCCCACTTGTCGGGCTGGCGGCATTTGGCGGAGCCGTCTCGGCGCGTGCCCCACGTACCTGGGGTGCAACGGTCGGATTCAAGTTCTGATCCTAAACAATATGGCAGCTTTCGTAATGTGTGCGAAAGCTGCCGACTACAGCAAGGATCGAATCCGTTGATCACGCACAATACGATTGCGAGTTCGCCATGCCTCTAGTGAATTGGCTGCATAGGACCGCAACGCTCGGGCGCCTGCTGATGATTGCAATCGTCAGCGTCGCGCTCCGCTACGGCTTGATGCCGCGCATGGGTGCAAAGCTGATGTCGACGCCCCATGCTGGCCCGCTCGACCTCATGTTTGCCTACACGCCAACAGTAGCCTTTGCACATATTGCGGCTTTATCCGACGAAGGCCGTCAGGCCTATCGCCTGTTCCTTGTGACTGCCGACGTCGCCTATCCTATATCCTATGTGCTGCTGTTTGCGTGGCTTATCATCATGCTGAAACGCAACACCAGATGGGAAGGGTCGTGTTTCCCGGTTGCCCTGCCTTTGTCGGTATTCGGTTTCGATATGCTCGAAAACGTCAGCATTATTGGCTTGCTTACCGCCTATCCTGCCCAGCCTGTCGCATTGGCGCTGATGGCCAGCATCTTCACGACACTCAAGTGGATAATGGCGGGCGCGTCGATACTCGCCATTTTGTTGTTGGTCTTGCTACGCATATCCAGAGCCATTTCCAGGCGCTAACGCGCATGCGGGAATGTCGATTACAGTCCATTGGAGTACGCTTCATGCTTGCCAGAACGATAGTGAAAAGTCGGATCAGATTGCTAGCACTGTGCACAGCCGGCCTTACTTCCGGGAATGCAAGTGCCAGTTCGGTGCAGTATTATGGCACGAACGGCATGCCTTTTTCCGAAGCCGTGCAAGTGGGCGACATGCTCTACCTGTCGGGCCAGATCGGTGTGGCGCCGGGTAGCACGGTATTGGCACTGGGGGGCATTGACGGCGAAGCGCGGCAAACCATGGAAAATATTCGCGCGGTCTTGGCCCGCAGGGGACTGGACTTCGATGCCGTTGTCAAATGCACCGTGATGTTGGCGGATATGAAAGACTGGCCCACTTTCAACACGATCTACACGGGCTATTTCAAACCGGGCAGGTTACCCGCACGAAGCGCTTTCGGTGCAAATGGCTTAGCGTTTGGCGGCAAGATCGAACTGGAATGCTGGGCCTATAATCCGTTGAACAGAGCGAAGCGGCCCAGTTCCAGGTGAGCATTTCGGGTTACGCTGGGCGCCGCTAAATCTTGGCCGCTACGATCTGATCAAGGAAGGGTCTGAAGATGGGCCATAGTATCGAAAACATTGCAGCCGACTATCGGCGCGACGGCGCGGCCGTCATCCGTAACGCCATCGACGCCCAATGGGTTCGGCGCATGCAGAACGCTGTCGATCGGGTCATTACCGTACCCGGGCCAGCGGCCGTTGAATATACCGCGCCGGGTAAGTCTGGGCGATTTGTCGGCGATTTTTTTGTGTGGATGCGCGATCGCGATTTTGAGGCGCTTGCCAAAGAATCCCCTCTGCCGATGCTGGCCGGCCAAATCATGCAGGCGACAGATGTGAGGCTGTTCTACGATCAGTTGCTCGTCAAGGAGCCGCAGACCGAGGAGCAAACGCCGTGGCATCAGGACTTGCCTTATTGGCCTCTGCGAGGGGCCGATGTTCTGTCGATGTGGGTGGCTCTCGATAGTGTGACTCTGACCACAGGTGCTGTCCGCTATGCGCGTGGATCGCACCGAAGCGGAGCGCTCTATGCACCCGCCGCATTTGGCAAGGATTCAGGCTTTGGCGCAATCTATGCCCGGATGGGCCTGCCTCCCTTCCCCGCTGGCGATGTCGTCGAACGGGACTATGAAATGTTGAGCTGGGACATCGAACCCGGCGACGCGGTCATTCATCACCCGCTTGTCTTTCATGCGGCTGGAGGAAATCTCTCGGCCGGGTCGCGCCGCAGGGCTGTGTCGATCCGCTATATGGGTGATGACGTACTACTGGATGGCCGACCCGGCACGTTTATTGAGAAAGAAAGCGTTCGTGCGCTCCTCAAGGAACCCATTGCAGTCAATGATGGCGAGCGCCCGTCGGGAGCCAATTTCCCCATCGTCTGGTCGCGCGACGGAAACGGGCCAAAACCTATGTGACGATGAGGCGCACACCCGCCTTTTCTATCATGCTTGCGGCCTTGTCGGTTATCCTTTGATCGGTGATGATGATGTCGATATCGCCAAGTTCGCACACGACATTGCCTGAGGGGCCGTCAAACTTGGTGGCATCGACCAGGATGATGACCTCATCGGCCCGCTCCAGCAACCTTCGTTCGGCCGCGACCAGCACCACATCGGCCTGCATCAGCCCCTGCGCGCCGATCGAGGCCGCGCCCATGAACAGCTTGGGGGCATGAAATCTGGGCATCCCGTCGTCGCCAAAAACTGAGAGAATGATGTTCTGGTCGGGGAAGACCGCACCGGACGGAACTAGTATCCGAGTTCCCGGCTGTGCAAGCAGCGCCGATACAATATGCAGCGAATTCGTCAAAACCTGCAGGTTGAGCCCAGCAAGATGCGGGCACATTTGCAGGGTTGTTGACCCCCCATCAATCATAACCCCTTCATTCTGGGTGCACAATTTGGCAGCAGCGCAACCGATCGCTTCCTTTTCAAGGCGATTACGCGAAATATTCTCGTGGAACGGCACTCCGGAAAGCCGCAGGCCCGATGCAAGCGCGTTGGCAGGTTCGGCACTTTGACTGATCGATTTGACGCCTCCCCGGATACGCGTAAGCCTGCTTTCGCGCGCCAGGCGATCAAGGTCGCGGCGTATTGTCGCCGGTGATCCGGTAACCAGTTTCTCCAGCTCGCGAAACGAGATGAATCTCCGCTCACCCAGCAGTTTCAGGATCAGATCTTCGCGTACAGATGCGTGCATGACTTACTTTTGACTGAATGCAGTCGCGATTCAAGCATTTTCGCTCAAAATGATGGTTGGAGCGCCAGTATTCCGCCAAGCAGGGCTATAACGCCCTGAGAAGGCTCACCGCGGGAAGGCTTGCGCGTTCCCGGAATCCACATTCAACATATTGCCGGTAGATTTGGCCGAGATATCGCTGGCGAAGAAATATACCGCCTCAGCAACATCTTCTGGAAGCACGTCGCGTTTGAGCATCGAGCGCTCTCGATAATGGGCTTCCAACGCGTCGCCAGCATCGATCCCGTGCGCCCCGGCCCGTTCCTTGCGCCAGTCTCCGTCCCAGATCTTCGATCCACGAATAACAGCATCCGGATTGACTACATTGACACGAATACCGGAGGGCGCGCCCTCAAGCGCCAGGCAGCGCGCAAGGTGGAGCGATGCGGCTTTGGCCGACGCATAGGCCGATGCGTTGATTGCCGCCGCTATACCGTTCTTCGAACCGATGAAGATGATCGAGCCGCCGCCGGATGCTTTCATCAACGGGAATGCTGCTCGCGCCGTCAGGAAATAGCCCTCCGCAAGAACATCATAATTTTTGCGCCACAGTCCCGTCGTTGTGTCTTCAATAGAGGCAGACGAAGCGATCCCCGCATTTGCGACCAGAATGTCGAGCCCGCCAAATTCGCGCGCAGCGGCATCGAATGCGGCCTGCACCTGAACTTCGTCGGTTACATCGCACAGGATTGCGCGAAGAAGATCCTTGCCGTGCGACGCTTGCAGGGCGGATTCTGCGGCCGCCAACGCCTCAGCATCGCGATCGACCAGCATCACGCAAGCGCCATCATCCAGAAGGCGCCTAGTGGTTGCCGCTCCTATTCCGCCAGCCGCTCCGGTGACCAGCGCAATCCGCCCCAACAGCGGTTTGGGCTTTGGCAGTCGCTGCAGCTTGGCTTCCTCAAGCGCCCAGTACTCGATGTCGAAGGACTCTTTCTCTTCTAGTCCCAGATAGCCACCTACGGCCTCTGCTCCGCGCATGACATTGATGGCATTGGCATAGAATTCCCCTGCCAGCCGCGCAGTCAGTTTGTCGACAGCAAACGTCATTCGGCCTATACCGGGAACAAGGATCACTACCGGATTGGCATCGCGCATCGGTGGGTCATTCGGACCGGCGCATCGCTTGTAATAGGTGGTGTAGCCGTCACGATAACTGGCGATTGCCGCCACCAGAGCAGCATCGTCATCGAGAAGCGCGGGATCGAGCACAAGCGGCGCGATCTTCGTGCGCAGGAAGTGATCGGGACAGGACGTGCCAATCGCCGCCAACCGCTCAAAATCCCGCGAACACACGAACTCGAGCGTTTCGCCATCGTCTTCGAAATGGCCGACCTTGGGTCGGTTCCCAGTCATCATGCCGCGCAGCTTGGGCATCAGCCGGACTGCCGTTGCGGCTCGAATTTCCGGAGCGAAAGGAGGTGTCCGCGAACCTCCGAACGCAGAACCGGCCGCAAGCTTGTCATTCAGGAAACCGACGGCATCGGCGATCAGCGCAATCGTATGCTCGTAACAGGCTTTCGCGCTATCACTCCAGCAGATGATCCCATGTCCCGCAAGCATAACTCCCTGGCACGCCGGATTGGCCGCAACGAAATCTCGCAACCGCAGTCCCAGATCAAAGCCGGGCCGCTTCCAGGGCAGCCAGCCGATCTTCCCGCCCCAAATCTCCCTGGTAGCCGCCTCCCCGCCCGAAGATGCCGCAAGCGCAATGATCGCGTCGGGATGAACGTGGTCGACATGGGCAAAGGGCAGATAGGCGTGGAGCGGCGTATCGATCGATGCCGCCCGCGGGTTGAGATTGAATGTGCAATGAGGGAGATACCCCACCATTTCATCTTCATGCTCGACCCCGCGATAGAGCGCTTCGAGTCCGAGCAACTTGTCCAGATAGAGCGTCGAAAACCCGTCCAGCTGCATTGATCCGATGTCGCCCCCGGATCCCTTTACCCACAGGACGGGAACGTTTTCACCCGTGAGCGGATCGGTTTCAGTCAGCTTTGCCGACGTGTTTCCCCCGCCAAAATTTGTCACCGTCAAATCCGAACCGAGCAGGTTGGAGCGGTAGAGAAGCAACTCGGCAGGTGAGAGCCCCTCCGCGACCTCATCCGACCACCGGCTTGAGGGCGTGGCGAACGGAATTGCCTTTGTCGAATGCCGAGGCTGCTTCTGGAAATTCATCGGCTGTCAAATCCGTCATCGATTGAGTTATTCAGCGAGTAGCAAAATATCTGGCGTAATTCAATCGATTTTGATAGCATATGATTGAATATGATATTAATATCTCATATGAGTTTGCCCGCTGACCTGCCTGATCGACGTTTGCATATGTTGGTCAGCTGCTGTTGATGGACAACAGCTGGGGCCAACAAGCGGGGAGGCAAGGTATGGAGAAGGAGCGACGGCTCACCCAAGGCGTCAGCATCAGCTGGGCGGTCGGCGAACTCGGAATCGCGGCTTATGTCGGCATCACCATGTCATACATGCTGTTCTTCCTGACCCAGGCGCTCGGCATTTCCCCGGTATGGGCAGGGTTTGCCCTTCTGATCCCGAGGCTCTGGGATGCCGGGATCGATCCGTTCGTGGGTGCGATATCGGATCGCACAAAAACAAGGATGGGGCGGCGGCGTCCTTTTCTGCTGTTTGGCGCGCTCACCTTTGGCGTTGCCTTCGCGATGATCTTCTTTGCGCCAGCGGACGCGCCGGAGACGACAAAGATCATCTATGTCGTGGCGCTCTACTTGCTGACCAGCACCGCCTTCACCTTTTACGACGTGCCCTATTCCTCGATGGCCGCGGAAATGACCACTGACTATGGCGGCCGCACGCTGCTGACGGGCTACAAGATGATCGCGGCGCGGCTCGGCATCCTGATCACGATCCTCGTGGCGCCATTGATTTTCACGACCGGAAAGGGCCTTAACTACGGCTTCCAGTTGATGGGCGTGATATTCGGTGCGTTCATGGTCGTGACCGGGCTGATCGCCTTTTTCGGCACCCGGAACGCCCCGCAGATCACGCGCCCGGTCGAGCGGTTTAGCCTGAAGGCAGAATATCGCGCGCTGGCCGAAAACAGGCCCTTCCTGATCCTGTGGTCGGCCTTCCTCATGCAGAACCTGGCGATCGGCGCGACGGCAACCACGCTCATCTACTATGTCGTATTTGTGATGCACCTGACGCCCGCGATGGTCGGCCCGCTTGCGGCCACGGGTGCGGTTTCGGCAACGCTCGCGACCCCCATATGGGTGTGGATCGCGCGGCGGCTGGGCAAGCGCCACACCTATTTCATCGGGCTTGGGATCGCCGCGACGATGAGCCTGCCCGCACTTTTCATCCCTGCCTCGATGCATTTCCTGCTGTTCCCGGCATTGTTCCTTGTCGGAATTGGTGACGCCGCAAACCAGCTCTTACCGAACGCAATGGTGCCCGACACCGTCGAATATGACGAGCACAATACCGGCCAGCGCCGCGAGGGCACGATCTTCGGAACCTGGGCCTTCTGCCGCAAGCTCGGCATGGCCCTCGGTGCCTTTCTGGTGTCGATCTTCCTCTCATTCTTCGGCTTTGCCGGCGGCCAAGGCGCGACGACGCAATCGGACGATGCCATATTGGGCATCAGGCTGGCTTATTCGCTCGTCCCGTTCGTCCTGTGGATCTGCACGATCATTATCATCAGATACTACAGCCTGAGCGAACACAGGTTCGATGAAATCAAACGGGAAATTGTGATCGCGCGAGAGGGCGGGTAGATCGCGGATTTCCTATGGCGTCACGTCCGTTATGGGGTGGATTGCCGACTGGCGGTTTTTAGAGATGTGAGTTCGGATAGCGGACGATTGTTGGAAACTGGCCGCAAGCAGCGTCTACCTGTCCCGAAACTTCTGGATAGCTATCCATATGTAACCTCCAAGCATCGCGCCGCTTCCGATGAACCATGCCCATGAGGCGAAATTGCGTTCTGTTGAGTGCAGTGACCCGAAGAACGCTAGGCCACTCAACAGCAACGCAAAGATGACGAAGCGCCAATTGAGCAAGGCTCGAGCTTGGTGTCTCGCCTGCGATATGGACCTCGGGGGAGTGACAGCGGGCCTGTCTCGAACAAGACGACGAGGGGCGAAGCTGGCCCAAAGTAACCAGGCAGACATGCCTATCACAGTGACCGCGACGGTAATCGAATCCCACCAATCAGGAAGAGACAGGGCTTTTGAAATCAAGGTCCAGAGGAATATCGCCAACATGACGACGCCGACGACTTTCCACATTCCCGGCCGACCTGCGACCTTACGCCAACCCTCGACCAATTCGTGATATTCCTCCGTGGTCACCAGTTTACCGCCACCCTTCTTGGACGGGTAGTAAAGATAGCCATCTTCAACCGGTGTAAACTGCTTGGCGAACGCGCCCATCGAATCGAACATTAGGATGCTCCCCATTTCTCGCAGCACGCCGAATGCGATGAGACCTTTCCATCTCCGTCCATTTCGGGCCATCTGTATCGAACCAAGTCGGCTATCGGTCAACCGCAAGACACGCGCGAATGGCTTGAAAGGGATCGAAAGCCGGCATTTTTTTGCTCACGACCTAGCCAGTCCCGAACGTGATCCTCGCCCGCCTGTCGGAATATTCCGACGCCACTACTTGCCAAACCGACAACCGCGACCGGTCAAGGGCGCATTGCCCGGGATGTTCAATCTCAACGACCGCCCGTCCTTCGCTCACCCGCCAAGACACGCTGATATTGCCCCAGCGCGTGGGGATCTCGCCCTTCGCCCATTCAAGCGGGCTGCCGCAATAATCGACCGAGAAGCTCTCATAGCCCGGGCTGGTCGCTTCGATGCCAAGGCAGTGGCGCGACAATTGATAGACCGGCGTTGCGGAAAATCCGTGGCAGAGGCTCGCGATCGGTTCGAAGCTTTCCCAGAGCGTTGTCGTTCCCGTCGCCAGCATCGGCCCGAACAGCGTCCGGATTTCCTCGACGACCCAGCCGAGCCCGCCTGCGCGGGCAATGCCGTCGAACACGAAATGGGCAAAGAAGCTGTTGGCACGGACGATGTCGGTCACTTCGTCGAACGGCCCCGAATTGGCCATGATCGGCGGCGCATCGGTCAGCTTCAGCCGCGAACGATCGGTGATGGCCGAAAGGATTTGCGCGTGTCGATCGCGCGGGGCGATTTCAAAGAGCAAGGCCAGCGCATTAGCGTGCTGCGAGACACGCGGCCGTTGCTCGCCGGTCACCGGATCGACGGAATCGACATAAGCGCCGCGCTCTTCATTCCAGTGGAGCCGGTTCAGGGCATCGGCGACGTGCCGGGCTGCGTTGGCGCACCGTGTAGCAAGGTCGGGGCGATCCACGGCTTGCGCCAACCGGACGACGGCCTTGAGCGCGCCCATATAAAGCGCGTTGAACGGCATCGAATAACCGCGACGATCGATATTGGCCCATTCGATGAAATGCCATTCGGGGACGTCCGCGATCAGGCCTGAATCATCGCGGCATCGCTCGAACCGGGCCAACGCCTTTTCGATCGACGGCATCATTCCCGCAATGCCGTCGACATCACCCGTCGCCTGGAAATAGCGCGCGGTACCGATCAGCCAGAGCAGCGTGTAATCGGGAATGGTCACCGAGTTGGCGGCAATGTCCCCCGGCGAAACCATCCGCGCCAGACCGTCGGGCCGCTGCCCCTCGCAGATCTGGTCAAGGAACTGGCGATGAAGCGGATTTATGCTGGGGCCGAAGGCAAAGGCCGCCATGTCGAACATGACGACGCCGTCACCCAGCCATTGCCTGGACTCCCGGCCGGGGCAGTCGAGCCAGCCATCCTGCGCGCACATCAGCAGCGTGTGGCGGCCGACCTCCCAAAGCTTGGTGAGCAGCGGGTCCGAGCAGGAAAACGAGCCTTCGGAGCGGGCCGGAAAATGCGTGGCGACCATTCCGAGCTGGCGCACCGTGATCCCATCGGGCGCATTGCGCACGACCAGTTGCAGGGCGCGGATGCCGGTCGCGTTGAACCGTTCGAACCGCTGCCGGCCCGGACGGGCCGTGTAGCGGCAGATGTGCGAGACCCACAATCGGCCTTCGTTGCGCAGGCCATCGCCCTCGATGCCACGGCCGAATTCGCCGGGCACCGCTTCGGACATCGCAATCTCAATGACTTCGCCACCCACTGCATCGAACTCGATAAAGGGTCGGCCGACGCGGTAGGGATCGAAGGAGAAGAGCAAGGCCGTGTCGCGCGCATAGCTGGTTCGGATGACTGCTGGCCCCGCGCCGCCGGTCAGCGCATCGGCGGCGTCCGAAAGATCGCCCGACGGGGCTGTCAATTCCTCGGCATAAAGGCGTTCCTTGAGCGGAAGATCCAGGCGCGGTTCAACCCCGCGAACCCAATACAAGCGATCCGGAAAGACGGTCTCTTCGGCCAGCGGCGGCGTGCCCGACGGGATCAGCACCGGAAACGGCTCGACCTTTCCCCATCCGCGCGCCCGCACCTCGTCATCGGACTCGGCGATCATGAAACGGGCGTGCGGCCAGTCGCCATCGTCATAGCCGGGCTGGATCCAGTCAGGATCGAGCCGGCGTCCGTCGACATCTTCGAGGAAGTCTTGCCCCCAACCGGCCAGCGCAATGTCCCTTTGCCACGCATCGCTTTCGCGGATGCGCCAGGTCTCATCGGCCTGAAAAACGGCAGCCGGATCGCCGCTATCGATCATGACCTTCAGGTGAAGCCCGCCATCGCCAAAGACCGGTTGCCAGGCGCCCTTGACCGTTTCGTACCAGGCAAGATCCTTGCCCGGCACGTGAATCAGCACCGCAACCGTATTGCGGCCGGGCCTGAGCGCTTTCGAGATATCGTGGCGATCGGTACGCTGGAAGGCTGGGTTTGACCGAACCGGCCCGCTCCCCAGCGGCTCGCCATTGAGCCACAGGCGATAGCGGCCATCGACCGCAATATCGAGCCGCGCGCCACCGAACGCCTCGGGCGCCACGATCGCACCGCGCGCGAGAACCCAGCGGTTGGTCCCTTCGGTTTCGCGGCGCAGCGGCGCACCGTGGATCGTCATGAACATGGCAAGGTGATCGACCGGCTGATCCGGCAGCCAGATGAAGCGCCCCCGCCCTGCCGTCACCTCAGCGCCCCGCGCCGAGACGGGCGGCAACCTCGTTTGCAGCTTCGCCAAGCGCCCGGCGCGCAAGCGCGCTCGCCTTGGAATATTGCGTGAAGCCATGAATGGCACCAACATAGACCCGGTGGTCCGCAACCCCGCCGGCCGCACGCAGCCGGTCTGCAAGCATGCGGCTTTCGTCCGCCAGCATGTCAAGCTCGGCTTCCATGATGAGCGCGGGCGGCAATCCGGAAAGATCCGCCTTCAGGGGCACGGCATGGGGATGGCTGCGATCGTCACCAAGATAGACGTTCCAGAAAAAGTCCATCGCTGCCGCCGGCAAGCCGAAACGGCCGTCCCCGAATTTGCGATGCGAAGGCACTTCCTCGCCCCCCGAAAACGCCCCGTAGAGGAGGAGCAGGTGTGCCAGCGCGGGGCCGCCCGCATCGCGTAACCGCAGCGCCGTTCCCAGCGCAACATTCGCGCCCGCGGAGCCCCCACCGACGCCGATATGCGCGGGATCAATTCCGAGATCCTTCGCATTGTCCACGGCCCAGCGAATGACCGCTGCACCGTCCTCTATGGCTGCCGGAAACATATGCTCGGGCGCAAGCCGGTAATGGACCGACAGGATTCTCACACCGCTTTCAAGGGCAATCCGCCGCAATGCGCCGTCTTCAAGGTCGAGATCGCCGATGACCCAGCCCCCGCCATGAAAATAAACAAGGAGACCGGACGTCGAGCCGGGGCGCGGATCGTAGAGGCGAACCGGGATGGGGCACGCCGGCCCGTCGATCGAGAAATCGCGGACGACCGCCACTTCGGCCGGGTCGCTGTTCCAGGCTTCGAATTCCGCCGCCGCCCGCGCGCGCATCGTCACGGGGTCGATCGTGGTGAGCGCCGGTCGCAAGGCATTGCGCGCCCTCTGGTCCAGCATGATCGGCCGGAGTTCCTCATCCAGCAGGTCATCGTCCACGCCCGTGTTCATTGCCGCTCCTCTCGCTGATCGTTGCTGGTGATAATGCCGTATCAATCATCTTCGATCAACATTTTTGTTGTTTGGCGACAGGAAATTGCACGGAATCAAGCAAAATGCTATAGATTGGGCATATTTTCGGCCCGAGCGTATAGCGATTAAGATTGAATTTGATTGAAACAAGCGTAAAGCCGGGGCAGGCCAAATGGAGAGACAAGCATGATCGACGACAGCCCTTCGCGCCGCACCATCCTGGCAATGGCAGGCGGCGCCATCCTGGCAGCGTTGGGCGCGCGATCCGCGTTTGCCGACGCCGCGTCAGAGGCTTTGGGCTTGAAGCTGACCGAGGATCAGATCGCGGCAGGCACGCAAATCCTGCTAAAGCACCCTTCGGTGGACATCCACTGCCATCCGGGTCGGTTTTTCGTCCGCAATTTCGGCGAGCCGACCCGCTTGATGAAGGCGCTCGGCGCGCCGACCGACGATGAGGTGATCAAGCATCTCCCGATCGGTCATCTCAGCGGCGCGCTGTTCTGCGGCGTCGCGGACATGGCGTTGCTCGACGCATCGCCGCAGGGAGGCCTTTTTGCCGGCCGCGACTGGGCCGCAGGAGAGGCGTGGCGCGAATATGAGCGGCAGATCAATGTCCTCAAGGGCTTGTCGAAACGTCACACGCTCTATCGCGGGCGAACGACGCGGGACGTGTTGCGCGCCCAAAAACTGGGCCGCACCGCCAATATTTTCGCGGTCGAAGGCGGCGATTTTTTCGAAGACAAGCTTGACCGTGTCCACATAGCCTATCGTGACGGCGTACGGGCGGTCACGATCGTTCATTATCATGTGAACATGCTTGGAGACATCCAGACAGCGGCAGCGGTGCATGGCGGGCTCACGCCAACCGGCAAGGCCGTGGTTCAGGAAATGAACAAGGCCGGAATCGTCATCGATGTCGCGCACGCGACGTACAATACAACTCGTGGCGTCATCGATGCATCGACGCGTCCGGTGATGCTGTCTCACAGCAACCTGCTGGCACCAGGGCTCGATAATCCGCGGCTAGTCAGCGCCGAACACGCAAACATGGTTGCCAAAGCGGGGGGCATTATCGGATCCGTGCCTTGGGGCATCGGGCAGACCAATGTAAGCGACTGGATCGACTCGATCTTCCGGCTGATCGATGCTGTAGGCGCCGACCATGTTGCAATCGGCACAGACATGGACGCCAATTTCCGGCCGGTCTTCACCGACTACCGGCAATGGCCACTGATCCCTGCGGCATTGCTTGCGCGCGGCCTTCATGAGCCCGAAGTCGCGGCGATCATCGGCGGGAATTTCATGCGGGTTTTCAAAGCGAATGGCGGATAGTCCTGCCGGGGCGGCGCTGACATCCTCCCTTGCCGCCCTGAAAAGGGTTTCGGCCGAACTCGCACAGGATCATTTGCTGATCCAGGGTGCGGGCGGGAATACGTCGCTCAAATGCGGTGACATCTTGTGGGTCAAGGCGTCGGGTTGCTGGCTGGAAGATGCCGACGACAAGCCGGTTTTCGTGCCCCTGCGGCTGTCGACGGTCTTGGCCAATATCATCGCACAAAATCCCGATTGCTGTGCCGGTGCCAGACTGCCGGACCGGCCGAGCGAAGGCCTCAAACCGTCGATCGAAACGGCGTTGCATGCGATCATGCCCCATATAGCAGTGATCCACGCCCACGCAGTCAACAGCACGACCACGGCGCTGCTTGCTGATGGGGAGGCCCGCTTCGAACGGGCAATGGGGGGCGATCTGCGCGGCCTCTATCTCCCCTATGCCACCCCGGGCCTGCCACTGGCGAACGCCGTGCGCGAGGCGGTCACCGGCGGCGCCGCTCCAGACGTCATCCTGCTCCAGAACCACGGTGTGGTTGTCGGGGCGGAGTCCCCCGACGCGGCTGCCCGACTGCTCAAGGAGATCGAACGCCGCCTGGCCTTCGTCCCCCGCCCCCTGCCGAAGCCGGATCCGAAGCGGCTCGCCGCCCATGAAGACAAGCACTATGAGGCGCTTCCCTTTGGCTGCGGCATGGCGCTCGACCCTTATCTTTTCGGTCTCCTGACTAGGTCGGTCTTCACGCCGGATCAGGTCGTATTCCTCGGAGGCCCGGTCCGTGCGACAGAACCCGGCGACGGCGAGCCAGCCCTGATCCTGCGCGAGGGCGTCGGTGCCTATCGGCGGCGCGATGCCAGCCCCGGCACACAGGCCGTCATCGCCTGGCTGGCCCATATAGCCGAGCGCATACCCGAAGGCGCCGAAATCTTGTCATTGCCCGACCGCGAGGTTGCAAGCCTGCTCGGCTGGGACGCCGAACACTATCGACTGGAACTCGACCGGAACCGCAGGCCCCGGAACTGAAACCCTAGACGATCCCCGCGCCCAGCCCGACCGGCTTGCGCTCCTGCGCCTTTCTCACGCGCCAGCCGCTTTCGCGGTAAAGCGAGAGAACGTCGATCGCGCCGCCCGCCTCGAGCCGAGCCATCGCGACAATCGGCGACACGTCGATCTTGTAGGCCGATCGAAGTGCCTGAAACGCCATCATCGGATCATTGTCTTCCTGCGCCGCATGGAGCGCATCGCGATCGACCAGCGCGGCCTTGGCAAAGGACGATACGATCGCCTCAGTCGAGGACAAAAGGCTTTCAATCGGATCGGTCACATTGTGCGATTGATCGATCATGTATGCCGGGCTGAAATTGCCGGGCGACCGGGCTTCGGCTTCGGCAAGTTCGTTGAACACGAGGAATAGCTGGTGCGGATCGATCGAACCTGAATCGAGATCGTCATCGCCATATTTGCTATCATTGAAGTGGAAACCACCAAGCTTTCCGACCCGATGCAAACGCGCGACGATCTGCTCGATATTCACATTGGGCGCGTGATGCCCGAGATCGACAAGGCATTGCGCCTTGGGGCCAAGTTCCTGCGCTGCCATCAGCGACGACCCCCAATCGGAAATGATGGTCGAATAGAATGCGGGCTCGAAAAGCTTGTGCTCGAGCAGCATACGCCAGCCGTCGGGAAGGGCTGCGTAGATGGCAGAGGCGGCATCGATATAGCGGTCGAGCGCGCGCGTAAAATCCTGCTGGCCCGGAAAGTTCGAGCCGTCACCCACCCATACGGTCAGCGCATTCGAGCCAAGCTGGCGACCGATCTCGATGCAGTCGATATTGTGCGCCACGGCCTGGTCACGCACCTTCTCGCTCGTCGCGCCCAAGCTGCCGTGGCGGTAGCTGTGTTCTGAATCGGGCTGATCCTGAAAAGTGTTCGAGTTCACCGCGTCAAAGCCCAAGCCCAGGTCGGTGGCCTCTTCGCGCAATCCGACATAGTCGCTGGCACTGTCCCAAGGGAAATGGAGCGACACGCGGGGCGTCGCGCGGCACAGTTGCTGGACAAGCGCACAGTCCATGAGCTTTTCATGGATGTTGGTCGGCTCACCGGGAATGGCGAATTTGGCAAACCGCGTGCCGCCGCGCCCCGTGGCCCAACTCGGAGTCGCGATGCTGAACGAGCCAACCTTGGCCTTTACATCGTCAATTGCGATGCCCGACCGGCCAAGCGTGCGACCCAAAGCCTCATAGTCCTCAACCAACGCTCCGAGCCGGGTCTGGTTGTACATTTCGATCTGGTCACGGGACAGCGGCAGTTCGCCCACAATATCGTCCTCTCGATAATTTTGAACTATTATGGTTGCGTATGCGCGAAAGTGATTGTCTGTGCAATCCGCGTTCTTTGAACTCTATCGCATGGGATCGGGAATGTGCAATTGACGGATGTCGACGGGGAGGCGCGAATGGACGAACGGCTTACTGTAGTACTCGACATCGGCAAAACGGTCGCGAAAGCGTCGCTCTGGGATGCTGCGGGAGCCATGATCGCCCGTGAAAGCCGCGCAAACGAAACCGTCGTCGCAGAACATTATCGCGCGCTTGATGCCGACGGTATTGATCATTGGTTTGGAAACACGCTGTCCGAGTTTGCGGCAATCGGCCGGATCGGTGCCATCGTTCCCGTCGCACACGGCGCTGCAGCGGCGATCCTCGACAAGGGCGGCCTTGCGACCCCGGTCATGGACTATGAATCGGAAATCCCATCGGACATCCGCGCGGCCTATCTCGGCGAACGGGACTCCGAAAATGAAACAGGATCCCCTGCTATGGATCTGGGGCTGAATCTCGGGCTTCAACTCTATTACCAGCAACACCTCCGCCCCGGCCTGTTCGAAGGGGACACAGTGATTGTGCCATGGGCGCAATATTGGGCATGGTGCTTATCGGGCATAGCGGTTTGCGAAGTGTCGAGTTTCGGAGCGCACACCGATTTATGGAATCCTGTGCAACAATGCCCTTCCCGGATGGCGGTTCGCCTGGGCTGGGCATCGCGTTTTGCGCCATTCGGAATGGCAGGTGATCGGCTCGGCTCGATCTCGCCCGAATGGGCGGGCAGGTGCGGACTTCCCGCCGATGTTGAAATCTACACCGGCATTCATGACTCCAATGCCGCGCTCCTTGCGGCCCGGGCCATTCCGGAAATCGGCGAAAATGGCGCTACGATCCTGTCGACCGGGACGTGGTTCGTCGCGATGCGTTCGCTCGCCAGCAACCAGTCATTCGCAATCGAAGGGCTTCCTTTCGATCGGAATTGCCTCGTCAATGTGGATCCGAACGGCCGCCCGGTGCCGACCGCTTTGTTCATGGGCGGGCGCGAGCTGGAATTGCTCAATGCCGGGAACGATCACCGGATCGATGCCGATGCAGATCAGCTGGCACTGCTCGATGCAGCGCAGCACTGCATCGCGTCAGGCGCCATGATACTGCCAACACAGACGCCAGGAATCGGGCCGTTTTCCGGCCATGAGGGTGGGTGGGTCAATCGCCCGCCAGATCCAATGCAGGTTACCGCAGCAATGGCGCTCTACGTCGCCCTGGTGGCCGACACCGCGCTGGACCTCATCGGATCCGAGAATATGTTGGTTATCGACGGGAGGTTCGGCAACGCCTCGGTCTTCACCCGCGCGCTGGCTGCGCTGCGAAACGCAACCCGCGTCTACACGAATAGCGCAGAAAACGATGTTGCGTTGGGGGCATTGCGACTGGTGCGGCCCGACCTACCTGTCCCAACGGTGCTGAATCGCATGGAGCCCCTCAATGCGCCGGTTTTAGAATATCGCGCCGAGTGGCGGCGGCGTTGCCTCTGAAAAGTGACGGTGGCGGAGCGGGAGGGATTCGAACCCTCGATGGGCTTTTGACCCATACTCACTTTCCAGGCGAGCGCCTTCGACCACTCGGCCACCGCTCCGCATGCTTGGAAGGCAGGCGCCCTATCGCCTCGGCCAGACTTTCGCAAGCGAGCAGGCTGTGCAAAGATGAGGGCATGATCAAATATGCCGCCTTCCTGCTCATGCTGCTTGCCGGTGCCGGTGCCGCTGCCGCCCCCGCCCCTGCGCCATCGCCCGCCGAAATCGTCGCGGCGGCGCCCGCGGCCGACTGGGAGGATATTGCGCCGGAAGATCTGATGGTCATGACGCTCGCCAATGGGGCCACCGCTACGATCCAGTTGGTGCGGGACTTTGCACCGGTCCATGTCGCCAACATCCGCAAACTGGCAGCGGCGCAGTTCTGGGATGGCACCAGCATCAATCGGGTGCAGGAGAATTATGTCGTGCAATGGGGCGATGCGAGCGAAAAGAAGCCGCTGCCCGCCGGGCTCGGTATTGCCCCGGCCGGCGACTATACCCGGCCTCTGGCGGGCCTCGCGTTTCGCGCCCTGCCCTATCCCGATCCCTACGCCAAGCGGGTCGGCCACGCAGCCGGCTGGCCGGTCGCAAGCGACGGGAAGCAGGCCTGGCTGCCGCACTGCTTCGGGATGATCGGTGTAGGACGCAACCTTGCACCCGATACCGGCAGCGGAGCCGAACTCTACGTCGTTAATGGCCATGCACCACGCCATCTGGATCGCAACATTGCCGTTGTCGGACGGGTGATCGACGGCATCGGGGCACTGACTGCCCTGCCGCGCGGGACAGGCGCGCTGGGCTTTTATGAAAAGCCGGAAGAAAGGACCGCCATTGCCAGCATCCGGGCAGGAAGTGAGCAGCGCTGGCAAATGATGCGCAGCGGGTCGGCGAGCTTTGGCGCTTACGCCAAGGCGCGCGCCAATCGCCGCGACCCTTTCTTCAATATCCCTGCGGGCGGCGCCGATATCTGCAATCAACCTGTCCCGATCCGCAAGCTGCCAGCCGGCTAACACGGTTAAGAAAGCGTTGCTTTTTTGCAACGCACAATGAGCAACAGCAGTCAGGCTGTGGATAACTGCCAAAACCGACTCGCCTGTCACAAACGCGCAATATAAGCCTCGGACAGGGATTGCGGACGGCTTGGATATGGCCGATTCGCCTGACAAGGGGTATCAAATGAGACATCAATTTTTCGCAGGTGCGGCGCTGGCTGCCCTTATTGTCCCGGCTTCGGCCTATGCACAGGAAACATCGTCCGCAGTGCGCGGCGCCGTGATGTCGGAAGGCAAGGCCGTTGCAGGTGCCGACGTCTCGGTCGTGCACGAGCCTTCAGGCACGACGGCAACGGCGACAACCGATGCCAATGGCGGCTTCAGCGCGAACGGCTTGCGTATCGGCGGCCCCTTCACTGTGACTGTCACTGCGGATGGCTATGAATCGAGTCGCGTCACCGACATTTTCCTGACCGCAGGCACGCCGCTCAGGCTTCCGATTGACCTTGCCGCTTCCAGCGAGATCATCGTCACGGCGTCCAAATCCCAGGCTACGGAAGTATCAACCGGCCCTATTACCGCGCTCGACCGCGAAGCCATTGAAGGCGTGGCATCGATCACCCGCGATATTCGCGACGTTGCCCGCCGCGATCCGTTTGTGACGATCGATCTGTCGAACAGCCGCGCGATCGAGATCGCCGGCCAGAACGGCCGCCTCAACAAATTCTCGGTTGATGGCGTCCAGTTTTCGGACGATTTCGGCCTGAACAATGGCGGCTTGCCAACCGCGCGCGGTCCCGTGCCTTACGACGCGATCGAACAGCTTGCGGTCAAGGTGGCACCCTTCGACATTTCCGAAGGCGATTTCCAGGGCGGCGCGATCAACGTCGTACTCCGTTCGGGTGCGAACAAGTTCAGCGGCTCGGCCTTTTACACCTATTCCGATGACAAACTGACCGGCAAGAAAACGCGCGGTACGCCAATCAGCCTCGATTTCACTTCGAAGCAATATGGCGGATTTATCTCGGGGCCGATCATCAAGGACAAGCTGTTCTTCGCCTTTGCCTATGAAAAGCTGGATGAAGCGAATCCCTTCGACAGCGGCCCACAGGGTCAGGGCTTTGCCGCGCCCGTGCCCAACTTGACCCAAGCGCAGGTTGATACCGTTTCGGGCATTGCCAAAACTGTCTATAACTATGACACGCTTGGTGTGATCCGCAATGCGGTGGAGAGCGACGAGAAGTTCTCGGCCAAGCTCGACTGGAACATCTCCGACGATCATCGCGCTTCGATTACCTATCTCCGCAATGTCGGCACCGTCGGCAACCAGCGCAACACTTCGACCAGCACGACCGGCCCGTCGATCGGCCTGTTCACGACCGGCTATGAATTGTCCGAAGAAGTCAATTCAGGTGTGTTCCAGCTCAATTCGACCTGGTCCGACAATTTCTCGACCGAAGTGCGCGCTTCCTATCGCGATTATAATCGCGGCCAGATTCCTTTCGGGGACATCAACTTCTCCGAGGCTTCGGTTTGCGCCGATCTGGTTTCGGCAGGCTCGCTTACCTCGTGCACGACCGGAGTCCCGCGCGTCATTTTTGGCCCAGATATTTTCCGCCATTCGAACGCACTCAATACCGAAAACCTTTCGATCGATTTCACCGCGAAACTCGAACTCGGCAGTCATTCGCTGAAGTTCGTTGCAGGCTATGGCGACTCGTCGGTCACGAACCTGTTCCTGCCTTCCTCGCGCGGTCAATATTACTTCGACTCGATTGCCGATTTCCAAAACCGGCGTGCTGGTTCGCTGACCCTTGCGGGCGCCGTCCCGAGCGGCGACCCGAACGATGCGGCTGCGATCTTCAGCACGCAGTCCTACACGTTCGGCCTTCAGGACGATTGGGACATCACCGATACGTTGCAGGTCAATCTTGGGGCTCGCTACGATCTCTACAACAACGATCAAAGACCCCCGCTCAACCCGAACTTTCTGGCGCGAAACGGCTTTCCAAACACCGCGACTTTCAGCGGTCGTGGGTCGTTTCAACCGCGTTTCGGGTTCAACTGGAAAACGACCGATCGCCTGATCGTGCGCGGTGGCGTTGGCATTTTCGCTGGCGGCACACCTGATGTGTTCCTTTCGAACAGCTTTTCGAACACTGGCCAGTTGACCAACTCGATAACGCTTCTGCGCAACGCGACCGCGTCCGGCTGCAACGCGCCCACCACCACGCTCACGCCCGCCCAACAACTGGCGCTCTGCAATCAGGCGCTCGTTGGGGTTGATGGCAAAACCTTCGGGGCCGACGTTCGCAACTTCCTGTTGACCAATACGGCATCGCTGGCTGCTGCGCCGGTCAATGCGATTGACCCGGACTACAAGCTGCCTTCGCAAATTCGCGCTACCCTGTCGGCAAATTATGACGCCGATCTGGGGCCGCTTGGCGAAGGCTGGCTGTTCGGCGTCGATGTCCTCTACGGAGCCAATAACAATGGCGTGGATTATACCGATCTGCGGTCGGTGCCGATCGGAACGCTGCCCGATGGTCGCACCCGTTATGGGCCGATCGGCGGCACTGCAACGACAAACCAGGACCTGCTCCTGACCAACAGCAAGGCAGGCCGCTCGATCATCGGCGTCGTCCGCATGAGCAAGGAATGGGACTTTGGCCTGTCGATCGACGGCAGCTATACGCGGCAAGACGTAACCGACGTCAACGGCGTCACTTCAACCACGGCATCCTCGCTCTACAGCAACAATGCCTTTGTCGATCCCAATCATGCAACGCTTGGGCGTTCCATCTATGAAATCAAGGATAGCTGGAAATTCTCGATCGATTTCAAGCGCGATTTCTTCGGCGACAACCGCACACGGATCAGCCTGTTTGGCGAATATCGCTCGGGCCGTCCCTATAGCCTGACGATGCGTGACCTGACAGGTGGTCGTTCGGCTGTGTTTGGTACAACCGGCAACAACAACCGCTACCTGCTCTTTGTGCCGACAATGGGTGATAGCCGCGTCAGCTTTGACACGGCAGCGAGCGAGACGGCGTTCAACAATCTTGTCAGCAGCTTTGGGCTTGAAAAGTTCCGCGGGCGGATCGTGCCGAAGAACACGAACACTTCGCCCGACTTCTTCAAGGTTGACCTTCATGTCGAACAGGAACTTCCGCTGTTTGTCGGCAAGGCCAAACTCAAGCTGTTCGCCGATGTGGACAATTTGCTCAACATGATCGACAGCGATTGGGGCGCACTGCGCCAGGTCGGCTTCCCGCAAGCTGCAACGGCCGTCAATGTGCAGTGCCTGTCGGCCCCTGTCGCGACTGGTACCGCGCCCGGCGCAGGTGTCGTCAATACAGCATCGAGCCAAACTTGCGCGCAATACCGCTATTCTGCGGTGGCAACCCCCAACATCAATCTGGTCGGGCGCCCATCGCTCTACCAGATCAGGATAGGCGCAAAGGTCAAGTTCTGATCCGGTAACAGATCTGAACACACCGCCGCCCCTCTCACCCGAGGGGCGGCGGTTTTCTTTTGCCCTTACGCCACGTCGGCCAGCGCCTTTTTATATATGCTGTTCAGTGGCTTTTCGAACAGTCGCATCACCATCGGTTCGAAAAACTCCAGAGGCTCGCTGTCATAATTGGGGTCGAACGCCGGGCAATCATATTTGTCGATGAATTCCTGGCACGCCGCCGCATGCGGGTGTTCGGCGAAATTGTCGCGCATGTTCCGGTCAAGTCCGAGATAGTGGAAGAAGTTATATCCTTGGAAAATGCCGTGATGCTGGGTGATCCAGTGGAGTTCTTCGGACACGAACGGCTTGATGATCGCGGCGGCGATGTCGGGGTGATTATACGCGCCCAATGTGTCGCCAATATCGTGGATCAGGGCCATCACGACATAATCCTCGGGCCGTCCGTCGCGGTGTGCGCGGGTCGCGGTCTGGAGGCAGTGCTGGAGCCGGTCGATGGCAAAGCCCCCGCAATCCCCCTCAAGCAGGCGGAGGTGATCGAGCACCCGCGCGCCGCCGTTGCGCGAAAACGGGATCATGTGGGTCATGATCGCGTTCCAGTCCTGCTGGGTGCCTTCGCTCATGTCATGGAACAGTGCGCGCGCTTCCTCGGTCATTTTTCTTTCTCCTACACGTTGCGCCGAACATAACGCGCGACCGGCATAGCTTCAATCCGTCGCAACTTTGCGCTAGAGCGAACGGATGGCGATACCCAAGCTGCGTTCCCAACCCTTTTTCAATGACAAGAACCGGGCGTTCTGGGCGCTCCAGTCGGCGGGTTGGGCCTTTTACCTGATGCTGCGCATGGCATCGGGCGTCGGCAATGGCGTGAGCCTGTCATTCGTCATCCCCGTGCTGGTTTCGGCGGCGGCGGGGTATTCGATCACCCTGGTCATGGGCGCAATCTACCGCTCGCTGCTGATGCGCAAACCGCTCGTGACCTGGGGCGGCTCGGTCATCACCGTCATCGGCGCGGTCGCTGCCTATTCGGCGATCGACGCCTGGATGTTCAACATGATGAACCGCGAGGGTGCCGGGTTTGACGGCGCGCTGTTCCTGGGTTCGGTCACGATCAACACGCTGCTGCTGGGGGCGTGGTCGGCGCTTTATTACGGCATCAACTTCTACATCATCGTCGAACAGCAGACGGATCAGCTTGCCGCGCTCGAAAGCCAGGCGACGTCGGCGCAACTTGCGATGCTCCGATACCAGCTCAACCCGCATTTCTTGTTCAATACGCTCAATTCGATATCGACCCTGGTGCTCCTCAAACAGACCGAGCGCGCCAACGCGATGCTCTCTCGGCTGTCCTCCTTCCTGCGCTACACATTGGTCTATGAACCGACCGCACAGGTGACACTCGCACAGGAAGTCGAAACGCTGAAACTCTACCTCGAGATCGAGAAAATGCGCTTCGAAGACCGGCTACGGCCCGAGTTCGAAATCGACGGCGCCGCGGCAAAGGCAAGGCTGCCATCGCTCCTCCTCCAGCCACTGGTTGAAAATGCCATCAAATATGCTGTAACACCGCAAGAAGACGGCGCGGATATCAGCGTCGCGGCGCGACTGATCGGGGATCGCGTGCAGATCACCGTTTCCGACACGGGAAGCGGCTTGAACGGGGCGGTACGACGCCCACAAGACTCAACAGGGGTGGGCCTTGCGAATATTCGCGACCGGCTGGCGCAAGCCTATGGCGAGGATCAGCGCATTGAATTCGGTAATCAGGCGGGCGGAGGATTTTCAGTAATGATCGACATACCCTATCGCGAGCAGGAACCAGCATGAGCATCCGGACCATCCTCGTCGATGATGAAAAACTCGCGATCCAGGGCCTGCAATTGCGGCTTGAGGCCCACCCCGATGTGGAAATCATCGAAACCTGCATCAATGGCCGCGAAGCAATCCGCGCGATCAAGACCAACAAGCCCGATCTGGTTTTTCTCGACATCCAGATGCCGGGTTTTGACGGCTTTTCGGTCGTGTCCGGCCTGATGGAAGTCGAACCCCCGCTGTTCGTCTTCGTCACCGCCTATTCGGATCACGCGATCCGCGCCTTCGAAGCGGAAGCAACCGATTACCTGATGAAGCCCGTCGAACAGGAACGGCTTGCCGACACGATGGAGCGGGTGCGTCAGCGTCTGGCTGAAAAGCGCGGTGTTGAAGAGGTCGGGCGGCTCAAGGAAGCGCTCGCCGAACATGCGCCCGAAGCGCATGACGAATTTGTCGATACCGCCGATGCACTGGCCGCGAACCGCTATGAAAAGCTGATCAACATCAAGGATCAGGGCCAGATCTTCCGCGTCGAGGTCGACAGTATCGAGCGAATCGACGCGGCCGGCGACTATATGTGCATCTATACCGGCGGCGACACGCTGATCCTGCGCGAGACGATGAAGGACCTGGAAAAACGGCTCGACCCAAGGAAGTTCCAGCGCGTCCACCGCTCGACGATCGTCAATCTCGATCTCGTCAAGCAGGTCAAACCGCACACCAATGGTGAATGCTTCCTCGTGCTCGATTCAGGCGCCCAAGTGAAAGTCAGCCGCAGCTACCGGGACGTGGTCGCGCGGTTTGTGCACTGAGGGCGAGCGGCTATCCCAGCGCCGAATAAGTGTATTGAGTAAACTGGCATCGTAATCCTAGATTTAGCTAGTGGAACGTCACCGTAATTTTCGCTATGTCACGCAATTGATGTCCGATTCGCTCAGACGGAAATACTTCCTAGATTGGTTGCGCGTTATCGCGTTTGTCATCCTGATCGTTTTCCACACCGGGCTTCTCTATTCTACTTGGCACTATAATCTGAAGAGCCCGCGCATACTTCCAAGCGTCGAGTGGGCGTTGCTTGCGCTCACCCCATGGCGCTTGGCCCTGCTCTTCTTCATATCGGGTGTCGCAAGCTATCACCTTCTGGCAAAACTCGGTCGTGGCGCATTTGCACGCGATCGGTTGCGCCGCCTGCTGCCTGTTGTTCTCGTCGGGATGTTCATCGTGATTCCGCCGCAGACCTACGTTGAACTAGTCGACAAGGGCGTGCTCCATTCTGGCTATTTCGAGTTCTGGTTCGGCAGTTATCTCGCGGCGGACCAATCGCTTGTTGCGCCCTTGGGGAAGACGATGCCAACCTGGGACCATCTCTGGTTCATAGTCTATTTGCTCGCTTACCTTCTGGTCCTTGCGCTGGTCGCCCCGGTTGCGCATTTGGCTAGTGGTCGGCGATGGCCGACAGTACGGTTTTCCGTTATCATTGTCGCGCCGGCGATTTGGCTCGCATTCGCAGAGGTGATGATTGAGCGCTATGCGCCGCTGACCCATGCATTCGCCAACGATTGGGGCGGGCACCTCAAATGGATCGGCATGCTCATCACAGGGTTTGTTTGCGCGACGCGACCGGACTTCTGGGATTGGTGCTTGCGCAAGCGCGCGAGGCTCGCAGTATTGGCGGCGCTTGCTTTCGCCGTGCAGTCGGCATGCCGCGCTTGGGCGGGAGCCCGCGGCGTCGATCCGCCTGCGGAAGACGTACTTTTGGCCCTAGCGTCAGGCGTTTATGCGTGGAGCGTTATCTGTGCGCTCTGCGGCTACGCGGCGCAGTATCTCGACACACCTTCTCGACAGCTATCGCACCTGAACGAAGCGATCCTGCCGGTTTATGTGCTGCACCAGCCAATCTTGCTCATTACCGCTTGGCTACTTTTTCCAATCCGCCTTCCCTTGTTGATCGAAGCAGGCCTCCTGATTGCCGCCGCCTTGCTTGGTTCGTTGGCAGTTCACGAACTGTTGATTCGGCCTTGGCCGCTCGTCCGCCCCCTATTCGGCCTGAAATCCAAACTCGGAATTACCGTGACAGAATTACGGTGACAGGTGCGATAACCACCAAACTCCTCCTTCCAATGCTCCACAACGACAACCGGAGCAACGGGGACACCCAATAGGGTGCACCCTGTTGTTGCTAATCGCGATCCTTGGGTTCCGGTGGTTTGGCCTTGGTTGTCGGATCGCCCTTCTTGCGGCGCGCACCGCTCGAATAGAGCAACGCCGCGACGATCGCGGCCGATCCTATGCCTATGCCGATGCCCGCCTTGAGCATATTGGCCCTGCGGCGCGCTTCGTCCTCGTCTGCTTTGCCTTCGGGGGCGGACGGCTTATTCTCATCGCTCATCAGGGGGTTCCTGCAAATTGCTATCCCTCGCCTAACTATGCCGCAGCCTGCCCTGTCAATCCAGATGCGGCAGGATGAGTGGGCGGGGTCAACAAAAAGGCAGCCGGATCACGAATGATCCGGCTGCCAGACACGTTCCTGTCCAAAGGGCATTGTTGAGAGAAGCCCGATCCGCCCCGGGTCGCATAAGACGGAAAACAGGCTCGTTTCCTTCGAAAAGGCTACTCAGACGATGCGGCAATCTCCGACAAGAAGGTGCTATCCAAAATACGTATCTGGCCATGCTCGAGCGCGATGATCCCCACGTCCACCCATGTCGCAAGCTGGCGATTGATGTTTTCGCGGCTCATCCCTGCAAAACTGCCAAGCTCGGTCTGGCTGAGTTCCAGCCGCAAGCGCCCATCGGCATGGCCCGAAAAGGTCAGTCGCTGGAGGAAGCGGGCGAGCCTTGGGCCCGAGGCAAAGGCGCGATCACTTTCAACCGTATTGTTGGTCTGACGCAGGCGACGGGCCAGCTCCCTCATCAGGCGCCAGGCCATGCCCGGCTGCCGTTCGACGAACGCCTCAAAGGCCGCCCGCGTCAGTCTTAGAAAGCTGCCATCCGACACCGCGATGACCGAGGCCGAGCGCGCACCACCGTCAAGCACGGCGATCTCACCCAGCACGGAGCCCGCATCTGCATAGTCGAGCGTGATCTCGCGTCCGTTCTGGGCGACCATCGTCACCTTGGCATTGCCCGCCAGAAGGATGAGGAGTTGATCGCCGGGATCGCCCTGAAGCAGCAGCGTCTGCCCCTTCTTCATGTCATGGCGGCTCGACAGCGAGAGAAGGTCGGCAAGCTCATCGGCCCTACATGCCGCAAACAGCGAGCCATCAGGCAACAATGCAGCCAGTTCGGATGCGTCCACTTGTCCCTCCATTTGCGCCATCGGCGTCACTCGCCCGGTGATTAGGCGAGTCGCGGGCGTTGTGTTGTGATGAATGTCACAACGGGGAACGGTGTGGGAGAGGGAACTCGATCACCCCCTCTCCCGGCTGGGGAAGAGGGAATTACTGCTACCAGACCTTCACCCGTTCAGCAGGTGTGAGATAGTATTTCTCGCCCGGCTTGGCCCCGAACGCCGCATACCAGGCGTCAAGGTTGCGCACGACATAGGCGCGATAATGGCCCGGCGTGTGCGGATCGTTCGTCAGGCGCTGGAGCAGGTTGGCATCGCGATATTTGGTCCGCCAGACCTGCGCAAAGCCAAGGAAGAAGCGCTGATCGCCGGTATAGCCGCCGATCGTGGCCGCGGGCTTGCCCTTAAGCGAGAGGCGATAGGCGTCGAGCGCGATCGTAACACCCGCAAGGTCGGCCATGTTTTCGCCCAGCGTCAGCTCGCCATTCACTTTCTTGCCTGCCAGCGGCTCATAGGCGCCATATTGCTGCACGACCTTCGCCGTATAGGCATCGAAGCGCTTCACATCCTCCGCAGTCCACCATTCGGTAAGGTTGCCCCTCGGATCGAACTTGCGGCCCTGATCGTCAAAATGATGGCTCAGCTCATGCCCGATGACAGAGCCGATGCCGCCATAGTTGACGGCGTCGTCCGCCTTGGGATCGAAGAACGGCGCCTGGAGGATCGCGGCCGGGAAGACCACTTCGTTCATCAGCGGATTGGCATAGGCATTCACCGTTTGCGGCGTCATGCCCCATTCGCCGCGATCGACCGGCTTGCCGATCTTCGCCAGCTGGCGGTTATATTCGAACTCGGTCGCCCGCAGCGCGTTGCCAACGGCATCGCCCCGGACGATCTTCAGCGCCGAATAGTCACGCCATTTGTCGGGATAACCAATCTTCTGGGTGAAGGCGGTGAGCTTTTCACGCGCCTTGACCTTGGTTTCCGGCGCCATCCATTCGAGCCTGTCGATGCGGGCGTTGAACGCCACGCGCAGGTTGCGGACAAGCTCATCGGCTTTCGCCTTTGATGCGGGCGGGAAATATTTGGCGACATAGATCTGGCCGACCGCCTCGCCCATTGCAGCATTGACCGAATCGACACCACGTTTCCAGCGTTCCTTGAGCGCCGGGGTGCCCGAAAGAACCGGGCCGTTGAACGCAAAATCCTCTTCGACAAACGCCTTGCTCAGAAATGGTGCCGCATCCTTGATGAGGTGGAAGGTGAGGTAGTCCTTCCAGACGTCGAGGGGTTCGCTCGAGATTATCCGAGCGGCAGCGGTGAGTGCACTCGGCTGCGTTGCGATGACTTGCGGCTGCGCGCCGACGCCAACCGCTTTGAGATAGGCGGTCCAATCGAAGCCCGGCATTTTGGCCGCGAGGTCGCCAGTGGCGACGGGATTGTAGAGCTTGTCGATCTGGCGCGACTGAGCTTGTGTCCAGTGCGTTGCCGCAATCTTCTTTTCGAGATCGAAGATGCGCTGCGCCTTGGCGGCGCTGTCCGCAACTCCGGCCAGTTTCAGCATGTTGCCGATATGCGCGACATATTTCGCCCTGATTTCGACGAAGCGCGGATTTTCCTCCAGATAGTAATCGCGGTCGGGCAGGCCCAGGCCGCTCTGACCGAGATAGGCCGAATAGACGCTATTGTCCTTGAGGTCCTGCTCGACACTCATGCCGATGGGCGTTGCAACTCCCAACCGGTTGGCGATGCCGAAAGCCTCAGCCAATTGCGTCTGGGTCTGGATTGCGCCGATATGGACGAGCATGGGCTTGATCGGGTCGATGCCCTTTGCCTCGATCGCGGCTTCATCCATGAAACTCGCAAAATAGTCTCCGACCTTCTGGCCGGGCGAACCGGGGGCATTCTGCTGACCCGAAACCGTTTCGATGATTGCGCGGGTGCGCTGGTCGGAAAGGTCACGCAGGATGGCAAATCCGCCCCATGAGGCGCGGTCCGACGGGATCGGCGTGGCCGCCTCCCAACCGCCATTTACAAATTTGTAGAAATCGTTGCCGGGAGCCACGGCCTTGTCCATGCCGACGGTGTCGACACCGAACGTGCCCAGCACGGGCTTGGCTGCGGGCTTCGCCGCCTTCCCTGCGGCCGAGACCTGAACCGAAACTCCACCCGCGACGATCGCAAGCAGCGCGGCACCCAGAACCAAACGCATTTTCATGAAAATCCCCTCTCGATCTGTTGCCATCGCCATAGGCGCGGCATGGCGCGGGGTGAAGAGCCAGCCCGCCCTTGGTCGAACCGGTTCGTGCATCCGTCGAACAAGCCCAAATCCGGGCAAAATCAAGCCAATCGCTGCGAGCAAAATCGCCAAAAACACCAAATCCGGAACGCCACTCACTTGCCATCTCCTCAACTGACCGATTCGGCCTATTTATAGGAAATATAACCAGTGTGGCTTGTTATGTCAAGTTGTTTTTATATTGTTCTCAAAAAACGCGCAAAGGCGTGGTCGCGCAGGACTTCGACAGGCCAAGCCCGCGCTTCATCGCCGGATAGGCGCGCACCGTGGCCGCTGTCATCGCCAGCTCGAGCCGGACAGCGCGGCCATAGGCGGCCTCGATCCTGTCCCCCAGGGTGAAGGCTTCGGCCGCCTGCCGCGCAATGGCGGCGCCGAAAACGAACGCTGTCTTCAGGTCTCCCTCGGGCGGCTCGGCAGTCAGCGCGGCATTGACCAGATCGCTGTCGACACCGTCGCGCCGCGCCCCTTCGGCCGCCGTCAACGCGCACGGGCCGCAATCCTCGATCAACGTCGCGCCAATCCGCGCCATGTGAAACAGGTCTGCGGGTGCCTTATGCCGGTGCATCGTTGCGGGCATGAAGTGCTTGAACTTTTCCAGCGCGTTACCGGGTGCCGCTGCCAGCTCCTGAATATATTCCGATTCGCCCGGAGCCATCGCCTCGACCGCCTTGAGGAACAGGGTGTTTGGAATTCCCGCCGGTGAAATCCGTTGCCGCGCAAAGAGAATTCCCAGCGCCGCCCAGACGAGCAGCGAAGGACCCAGCACCCCCGGCGCATCCTGCCAGAAAATGCCGGGCGCGCAGATCCCGGTGAGGACTTCCCAGATGTGCAGGATTCCGTGCGAGCCCAGCCAGAGACTCCCCGCAAACGCCGCAAGCCAGCGCGTTCGCAGATTGGGCAAGGCAAAGGCCAACATCGCGCCGGACGCCAGAAAGGCCAGGCCGATATCGCGGATGAAATGCTGGTTGGGCGGGCCAGTGAACTTGACCGTGCCCACCGCCTGATACCAGCCGAACGGATCCCACAGCATGAACCCGCCGTTGAACAGCGCAAAGAGCGTGACGAGCGCAACCAGCAGCTGCGCGACGCGATCGAGTGTGTCAGGCTTGCCCATTATTTCCTCCCAGTCGGTTGCGGTGCTGGCGTCGCCAGAAAACGCGGCGCGGGCGCGGGCTGGTCGATGCCATCCAGCCTCACAAAGGTTCCGCGCTCGACATTGTGGGGATGCTCAAGCGCATCCGCCATCGAGAGCACGGGCGCAAAGCAGATGTCCGTGCCTTCCATCAGCGCGCACCACTCGGAACGGGGTTTGGACTTGAACAGGTCGGCCAGCTTCGCCTTCAGTGCGGGCCAGGCGGATTTGTCCATCTGTGCATCGAACGCCGGGTCTGCGAGCCCGGCTTTCTCGCGGAGCAGCGCGTAGAATTGCGGTTCGATCGACCCGATCGAAATGAACGTTCCATCGGCGCATTCATAGGTGTCGTAGAAATGCGCAGCCGTATCGAGCAGGTTCACGCCGCGCGTGTCCTGCCAAGCCCCCATCCCCCGGAAGCCCCACATCATTGCGTGGATCACCGCCGCGCCGTCGGTCATTGCGCAGTCGATCACCTGCCCCTTGCCCGTCCCCCGCGCATTGAGGATTCCCGCCAACATTCCGAACGAGAGCATCATGCCACCACCCGCAAAATCGCCGATCGCATTGATCGGCGGGGTCGGTTTCTCCCCTGCCCGGCCATAGCCATGCAGGTTCCCCGAGATCGAGATATAGTTGATGTCATGCCCGGCAGCCTGCGCAAGACTGCCATACTGCCCCCATCCGGTCATCCGGCCAAAGACGAGCTTCGGATTGTCGGCCAAAAGCACTGCCGGCCCAAGCCCGAGCCGTTCCATCACGCCGGGGCGGAAGCCCTCGATCAAGCCATCGGCTGACCTTGCCAGTTCGCGCACTGTCGCAATCCCCTCGGGCGATTTGAGATCGGCCTCGATCCGCTCGCGGTTCCGGCCCAGTACATCACGGCCCTTCGCATCGGGTGCGCCTTTTCGCGCAACGCGGATCACCCGTGCGCCGTGGTCGGCAAGCATCATCCCGCAAAATGGCGCAGGGCCTATCCCCTCCATTTCGACAATCGTCACGCCGTTAAGCACACCGGCCATGTTCGCATTCTCCTGTTCGTGTTCATCTGTGGAGCGCAGCGCCATGCGCCCGTCAAGTGGCAGGGGTTGATTGCCGCACCGCACAAGCCTATCCGCCGCGACGTTACAGGTGCCTCGCAAGAGGCTTCAAGGGAAACCGGTGAAAACCCGGTGCTGTTCCCGCAACTGTGACCGGCGAGTTTTCCTTCGTGATACCACTGGACCCAGTGGATCGTAGCCGATGCAATCGGCGGTTCGATCCGCATTAAAGGGGCCGGGAAGGTGGAGGAACGCAACGACCCGGGAGCCAGGAGACCTGCTTGTGACAGCCAGTCCTTCGCCCGTGCGGGAAGACGCGGACGATCGGGGTTTTCCTCGCGTGACGGCATTTTGGTGCAAACGTCACAAGAGGAGAATTTTAATGACCAAATCGATTTCAAACCCTTCTTTCCTTCGCGCCTTCGCGGCTTCGCGTGAGGAAAAAAATGGACTCACGCGAAGACGCAAAGACGCGAAGAAGTTCTGGTTATTCCCGCTTGCGCTGCTTCCGGCCCCGGCCTTCGCCCAGGCTGATATTGTTGTGACTGCGAGCGGCGTCGAACAGAGGCGCGATGAGGTGGGGCAAGCGATCACAATCATCGACCGGGACGCGCTTGAGCGCACCCAGACCAACGTCATCAGCGACATATTGAAGACCGTCCCCGGCGTCAGCGTCGCTCGCAATGGCGGCGTTGGGGGCGTGACGAGCGTCTTCATTCGTGGCGGTGATTCCTCGCAGACGCTGGTGTTGATCGACGGCGTGCGGATCAACGACCCCTCCAGCCCCAACGCCGCATTCGATTTCGGAGCGCTGCTGACCGGCAATATCGCTCGGGTCGAAGTTCTGCGCGGGCCGAACTCCGTCATCTGGGGCAGTCAGGCGATTGGCGGCGTGGTCAGTGTCCAGACCGCCGAGCCGACCGATGCACTCACGGTCAACGCCCGCGCCGAATATGGCTATCGCGATACGGCGCAAGGCACCGCCAATATTTCGGGAAAGAGCGGGATAGTCTCGGGCAGCTTTGGCGGCGGTTATTTCCGCACCGGAGGCATTTCCGCGCTGGCTGCGGGAACCGAACGCGACAGCTACAAAAACGCCTCGGCCAACGGAAAGCTCAAGATCGCGCCGTCGGACGACATCGCCGTCGATCTGCGCGGATACTATAACAAGGGCCGCGTCCAGTTCGACGATCCCTTTGGGGCGACGCCCGACACCTTCCCCGAAACCGAGAATGAGCAGTTCGTCGGTTATGCCGGACTCAACGCGAAGCTGTTCAACGGCCGGTTGACCAATCGTCTGTCTTACAGCCGCACCGACATCAGCCGGACAGGCACCGAGCCGAACGTGTCCTTCAGCTTCAACGTAAACGCCCTCAAAGGGACAATCGACCGCTTCGAATATCACGGGTCGTTCGTCGTCGCAGATGCCGCAACCCTCGTCTTCGGCGCGGAACATGAACGCACATTCGCCAGCACTTCCTTCCCGGCAGGCGGCAGCGCCGTGCCCGATCAGGCAAAGACCAGGGTGACGAGCGGGTTCGGCCAGCTCATCCTGCGCCCTGTGACGGGCCTGACGCTGACCGGCGGCCTCCGTCATGACGATTACAGCCAATATGGCGGGCAGACGAGCTTTGGCGGCAATTTCGCCTACACGCCCAATGGCGGGAATACGGTGTTGCGCGGCACCTATGCCGAAGGGTTCCGTGCCCCGACGCTGACCGAAGCATTGCTCCCTTTCGGCAATACAACGCTCAAACCCGAAACCGCCAAGAGCTTCGATCTGGGCGTCGAACATGCGTTTCTTGACGGGGCAGCCTCGGTCTCTGCCACTTATTTCCGCCGCACCAGCCATAATCTCATCACCTTCTCCTTCGTGACGTTCCAGTCGGAAAACATATCACGGGTAAAGGCTGAGGGGCTGGAGCTCGGGCTGGCGCTGCGTCCTGCCGAGGGGGTGCGGATCAATGCGAACTACAGCCTTGTCGATGCCAGGAGCCGTTCGGCCGATGCAACCTTCGGCAATCGCCTCGCCCGCCGACCCAGGGACAATGCCAGCCTGTCGGTCGATTGGGCAACGCCGTGGAAACTCGCGCTCGGTTCGACTGTCACTGTCAGTGGAGACAGTTTTGACAATCTTGCAAACACGGTGCCGCTTGACGGCTATGTGTTGGCTTCGCTCCGGGCGTCTTACCCGATCGGCGAGGCCGTCGAAGTCTATGGCCGCGTCGAAAACCTGTTCGATGAGAAATACCAGACCGTCTCGGGCTACGGCACCTATGGCCGCAACGCCTATGTCGGGATACGGGCCAAATTCTGATGCCCCCCACCTTGTCATTCCCGCGAAAGCGGGAACCCAACCGGGCCCGGCTACGGCGCCTTTGGGCCCCCGCTTTCGCGGGGATGACGCTCTTGGGATGTTCGCCCCAGCCTCCAATCGCCCCTGGCAAGATCATATCGAACAATCCCTGCATCGACGCCGTGCTGGCCGAGATCGCCGATCCGGTCAGCATCGGCGCGATCAGCCGCTTTTCGCAGGACGCGGAAAGCGGCTCCGCGCCGCTGG